>Ga0210387_10000843_pt1 | contig 22449 bp, 19 predicted proteins | sample IncBWC7OmetaG_FD_160108 | JGI IMG/M metagenome (GOLD analysis project Ga0210387, IMG submission 160108) | Forest soil microbial communities from Barre Woods Harvard Forest LTER site, Petersham, Massachusetts, United States - Inc-BW-C-7-O ...
CGTTGCTCGACGCGGATCCTCTCGACTATACCGTCATCTTTACCGCGAATGCCACCGCGGCGTTACGCCTTGTCGGCGAGAGCTATCCCTTCACGTCGCTCACGCTGTCAGCGGACAATCATAACTCGGTGAACGGGCTCCGCCGATTTGCCCGCCGGCGTGGGGCGTCGGTCCATTATCTCCCCCTCACTGACCAGCTCCGCCTCGACGACGCGCCGACAGGACACGGTCTCTTCGCGTATCCCGCTCAATCGAATTTCTCAGGCGTACAGCATCCACTCACCTGGCCGCGCGACGGTGATGTGCTGCTCGATGCGGCCGCATTCGTGTCCACCAACGCACTCTCGCTGCGGTCCTGCATGGCGACGTTCGTGGTCGTCTCGTTCTACAAAGTGTTCGGGTATCCAACAGGAGTTGGCGCCCTCATCGTCCGGCACGACGCGCTGAAGCGTCTCAAACGTCCCTGGTTCTCCGGCGGCACGGTCGAGCGTGTATGGGTGAGTCAGCGACGACACAAGCTCAAGGCCGGCGCCGAAGGATTCGAAGACGGTACGCCGAATTTTCTCGCCCTCGCCGCGCTCGGGTCCGGCCTCGCATTTATGCGCGAGGTGGGCATCGAGCGGCTCCATCGGCGCGTCTCACAACTCGGCGCGCTATTACGGAAACGGCTCGCCGACAACCCTCGCATTCGCTTTTACGGTCCCGCCGAAACCCAGGGTGGCGTTGTCACGTTCAATGTCGAGGGCGTGAGTTTCGAGAGCGTCGAGCGCGCAGCGCGAGACGCCAATATTGCCGTCCGCAGCGGATGCTTTTGCAATCCAGGCGCCGCCGAGCACGCGTTTGCCACTGATGGGGCGCTGGGAGCCGTGAGAGCGTCGGTAGGCATAGCGAGTAATGAGCCCGATATCCTGAGATTGGTGTCAGTTCTGGGAGATTTGCCATGAAAGTCCTGCGCACGTTGCGTCTGCACAAAGCCTACTGCGCCCTCGTGATCTTCACGCTGTCCCTCGGCATCGGCGCCAACACCGCGATCTTCAGCGTGATCAACGGCGTGCTCCTGCGCCCGCTGCCATACGCCAACGGCCCCCGCGTGGTCCTCGTGCAACAGCCCGCGCTGCGCCTCGGTCAACCGGACTACGGGTTCTCGATGCTCGAAGTCCAAGACTATCGCAACGGGATGCGCTCGTTCGCCGGCGTCGACGCCTATCACAGCATGACGTTCACCGTGTACGGACACGGCGAGCCCCTGCGCGTCACGAGTGGCGTGGTCTCCTCGGGCTTCTTCGACGACCTCGGCGTGCGTCCGATCCTCGGCCGGTCGTTCCGAGCTGGCGAGGACGCGGTCGGGCAACCGGCGATCGCGCTCCTGAGCTACGAGTTCTGGAAGGATCGCTTCAACGCCGACCCGACCGTGGTCGGCCAGACGTTCACCATGAACGACAAGGTGCACACGGTCGTCGGCGTGCTCCCGCCGCTGCCGAAGTTTCCGAACGCGAACGATATCTACATCCCGAACGGCAGCTGCCCATTCCTCTCGCAGCCCGCGATGATGAACGATCGCGGGATGCGCATGGTCGCGATGCTCGCCCGTCTTTCCCCCGGCGTCAGCGAAGCGCGTGCCGCGGCGGACCTGCGCACAATGACCGCCCGCGAGCACAACGATTATGGCGCGATCTATCCGCCCGAGCTCGGGCTCTCGACGCACCTGGTCGGCCTGCGGGAGATGCTGACGCGCGACGGTCGGCCGACGTTCTTGGCGCTACTCGCCATGACCGTATTTCTTCTCGCGGTCTCCGGCGCCAATGTCGCGAATCTGACGCTCGCCCGCCAACTGCGCAGAACGCGCGAGCTGGCGATGCGCGTCGCGCTCGGCGCCGACCGGTGGCGTCTGCTGCGCGAGCTCATGACCGAAAGCACCGTGCTCGCCGTCATCGGCGGCGTCGTTGGCCTCGTCCTCGCATGGGGTGGCCTCGGACTCCTCCGCGACTTCGCGAGCCGCTACACGCCGAACACCGCCGGCATCCGGATCGACGCGGTCGTGCTGCTGTTCACGTTGATCGTCTCGATCGCCACGGGCCTCATGTTCGGCGCCCTGCCCGTGCTGCCGGCGCGCCGGAGCCTCTCCGACATCCTGCGCGCCGGCGGCGCGACGTCGTCGGGCGCGGGCCGCGGGCGCCTGCGGGCGACGCTCGTCGTGTGCCAAGTCGCCATCGCGTTCGTGCTGCTGGCCGGGGCAGGGCTCCTGGCCCGCACGCTGGTGAACTTGCGGCGCGTCGACCCGGGATACGCTGCATCACATGTTACGACGGCGCTCGTATCGCTCAACTGGACGAAGTACGCCGACACGCTCTCGCAGCAGCGCGCCGGAGCGGACCTCGTTCGCGCCCTTCGTTCGGCGCCCGGCGTGATAGCCGTCGGCATTGCCGGCGCGCTCCCGCTCGACGGCCAACCTGCCGGCCGGTTTCCGCTCGAGACCTCTCAGCGAAAAGTCCAGGCCGAGTTCATCACGGTCGGTGGCGACTATTTCAGAGCAACCGGAACGCCGGTCCTCGGTGGCCGAGAGTTCGCCGACGCCGACCGCGACCAACAGGTCGTGGTCGTCAATCAGACCGCGGCGCGCTCGTTCTGGCCCGGCGATCCGCTCGGCCAGCGCATCTCGACGGATACGGGAAAGCACTGGTTCACGGTTGTCGGCGTCGTCCGCGACGTCCGACAGCACGATCTCACGAGCGAGGTGGGACCGGTCGTGTATGTTCCGTTCGAGCGGTCGCCCCAGCCGTCCATCCGCGTGCTGCTCCGCGGCGCCGGGTCGTTCGCCACGACGGCGGACCAGATCCGGGACGCGGCCCACGGGCTGGATCCGCTGACCCCCGTATCCGAAGTCAAGACGCTCGAGGCGCTCCGGACGACCACACTTGCGTCGCCACAGCTCACGACGGTGCTGAGTCTGGGGCTTGCACTCGTGGCCTTGCTCCTCACGGCCGCCGGGCTCGGCGGCGTCATGGCTTTCGCGGTGGCGGAGCGTACGCAGGAGCTCGGTATTCGTCTTGCACTTGGCGCCGGACGCGGCGCGGTCCTGGCGATGGTTGTGCGTCAGGGCATGATGCTCGTTGCCATCGGACTCGTGGCCGGATTCGCGGTCGCGCTCGCCATCACGCGGGGGCTCAGTGGCTTGCTCTTCGGCGTCGGGCCGGCCGACATCATGACGTACGCCGCGGTCTTCTCTGGCATCGTGACCGTCACACTGGTCGCCTGCTTGGTGCCTGCCCGCCGGGCCGTGAGCATCGACCCTTTACGCGCCTTGCGCGGGACCTAGGCACGGACCTGGCATAATGGGGGTGCATGAACGTTCTTCTCGTGCACCCCAGTGCCCTGAGATACGCCGAGCCGTATCTCCGTCTCGAGCCTCTTGGTTTAGAGTGTGTCGCCCAATCCCTGGCCCGAGACGGCCACATCGTTCACGTACTCGACCTCCAAGTTTCGACGCATTGGGAGTTACGAAAAGAGCTGCGTGGATTTCGTCCGGAGGCGGTCGGGCTGTCGCTGAATCACCTCGCCAACGTCCCTGAGGTGATCGAGCTCGCGAAGCTCGTGAAGCGTCGGCTTCCAGACGCGTTCGTCTTTATCGAAGGACAGTCCGCCTCTCTGATCGCGGACGATATCCAGACCCATGGGGACGGCGCTATCGATTCGGTCGTGATCGGCGAGGCCGAAGCCGCCGTGCCAGCCCTGCTCGATGACCGGTCCAACCCGTCCCCCGTCGTCCGCGCGGGACAGGTTCCCGACATTTCCCGTGTCCGCCCGGCTCGCGACCTCACGCGGCGCCGGAATCGGTATTTCATCGGCGACCTGACGCCGTGCGCGAGCATCGAGATCTCACGCGGCCGTCGGCTGGCATCGGCCGAGGTCGTCGCGAACGAGCTGCTGGACATTCGCGAGCCGAACGTTTTCATCGGCGACGATGTGGCCTTCGCCTACACGGATCATGCGATGGCGGTCGCCGAGGAGATCGAGTTGCGACGGCTTCGTCAGCGCTACGCCGCGGCGACGCGCGCGGAGATCGTCTTGAACAACGAAGCGGTCTTCGACCGCTGGGTCGATATCGGCCTGACCTCGCTGTTCTTCCGACTCGCGTCACTCGACGATGAGCCGCGGGCGCTGAGCAACCGCGCCCTCGAGATCGCGAATCGATTTGGCTTGAGCGCGACGATCGATCTCTCGGTTGATCCCTCATGGGATCGCGCCGACTTCGCGCGGGCGCGCGAGTGGGCCGCGGCAGTTCCCGCGATGGTGCATCTCACGGTCACGACGCCGGCTCCCGGCGATCCCCGCATCACGTCGACGGACTATCGCCTGTACGATGGCCGTCACGCGGTGATGGCCACGCGACTGTCGCTGGCCGATTTCTACGACGAGCTGGTGAACACGCAGACGGTCATCCAACGGCAGCACATGGGATGGCGCGCGGTGTTCGCATCACGATCGGCGTACAACGCGCCGCGCCGTCTCGCCGATCATCGTCGTCCGGCGACGTATGCACTGCGCCGGTCAGCGGAGCACAAGCGCGGTGAATGGCGCGACGTAAGCTTCGAGCGTCACCAGCAGACCTACCAGGCCGGCCAACGCCAGACTGTGTAGGAACACGAACCGCAGGATCGCCCACTCGTGGCCGTACCACCGCGTCGTGGTGCTGGCCACGACGATGCTCTGCATGTCGATCATCTTGCCCATGACGCCGCCGGAACTGTTCGCGGCCGCCATGAGCGTGGGGCTCAATCCGAGTTGATGGGACGTGATCGTCTGGAGGCTGCCGAACAGCACATTCGATGCGGTGTCCGACCCGGTCAGCGCCACGCCGAGCCATCCAAGGAGGGTCCCGAAGAACGGGTACCATACGCCGGTACTGGCGAACGCGAGCCCGAGGATGGCATCCATCCCGGAATACCGGGCCAGGTACCCGATGCCGAGCATGGCGGCGATCGTGACCAGGGAGAGGCGCACGGTCACCAGCGACCGCCAATACGCCTTGGCGATCTCCGCGGGCCGGTACCCCATGACGGCGGCCGCAATCAGCGCCGCGACCAGGATCCCGGTACCACTCGCCGATAGCCAGTTGAACAAGAACACAGCCGTTTCCGGCTTGGCCTTGGCGACAACCGGGGGCACTCGCTGAACGACGCCATCCAGACCAGCGATCGGGAATTTTGGCGCCGAGATCCCGTCCAAGAATGCCTTGGTCTGTGGCAGCCCCCACAGGAAGACCACGACGCTGAGAATGACCCAAGGCGTCCAAGCCCGTATAACCTCGCCTCGATCGTGCTGCTCGTGCACCGGTTCCCGAGGCACGTCCCGAGGGTGCCAGACGCGCAGCAAGATGGTCAGGCAGGCTAGCGAGACGACGGCCGAGATGACATCGACCAGCCACGGTCCGTGGTAGTTCGAAACCAGCCATTGCGGAATTGCAAACCCGACCCCGGCGACGACCAACGCTGGCCATACCGCGGCGGCTTTTCTCCAGCCAGCGTACGCGATGACGAGCCAGAAGGGGATCAGCACCGAAAAAAACGGCAGCTGTCGTCCGACCATGGCCGACAGGGTCCTCAGGTCGATCTCCGTGACCCCATGCAGCGCCACGAGCGGCGTCCCTAGCGCCCCAAACGCCACGGGGGCGGTATTGGCCAACAACGACAAGCCAGACGCCTCGAGCGGCGGGAATCCCAGGCCCAGTAGCAACGCACCGGTCACGGCGACCGGTGTGCCGAATCCGGCGGCGCCCTCGAAGAACGCTCCAAAGCTGAAGGCAATCAGCACCAGCTGCAGCCGGCGGTCAGAAGTGACGCGTCCGAGGCTCTGCTGGAGTACGTTGAACAGGCCCTTTTGCTCGGTCAGGTGGTACAGGAAGATCACGTTCAGGATGATCCACCCGATCGGCAGGAGCCCGTACGCGACGCCGAGGAGCGAGGCCCGGAGGGCTAGCCCTGCCGGCATGCCGAGCGCCCACACGGCGACGACGAGGGCCGCGGCCAGCCCAAGGAGAGCAGCGCGGTGCGCGCGGATCCGCCCCACCGCGATCACTCCCAGAAGGGTCACGATGGGGATCGCCGCCACGAGCGTCGACAGGACGCGGTTGTGGAAGGGATCGTACGTTTGCGACCAGGGTGCGATCATGACCGCGAATGTGCCCGGTGACGCTAAACGGTGCAAGCTGTCATACATGAGATGAGAACGCGCAACGTTACAATCGCCGCGAAGCTCTACCTCTTGCTTGGCGCAAGCTTATGCGCGGGCGTCATCGTGAGCACGGTGCTCTGGATGGAGCTTCGCCACGTAACGCGAGCATACGCGGCGGTGTTCACGACCGAGGTGAAGGCGCGTTCCGAAGCCCGTAAGATCGAAGTCGCCGAGAAGATGCAGGTTCAGGAGTGGAGCAACTTGTTGCTCCGCGGGACCGACTCGACTGACCGGTCGAACTATACGCGGACGTTCCGCGATCGAGGCTTGGAAGTCCGAGACCATCTGTCGACGGTTCGCGGGCTCCTGACGACGGTGCTGCACGATTCGATCTCGCTCGATGAGGCGAACCGCTTTGGTGCGGCCTACGATAGCATGGTCACCCGGTACGATGCCGCGCTCGGGGTGTACGAAGCGCGCCGCAATGCCGCGCAGGTCGACCGCATGGTCCGCGATCAGGACAAGATGCCGACCGAGCTGCTGTCGCACCTGTTGCTGCGCCTCGACTCGCTCGCGCAGATTCGCCTGTCGGCGACCGATCACCAGGCGACGCGCGCGGTCGAGCTCAGCGCGCTCGTCGGGGGCGTCGTCTTCGTGGGCCTCACGATCGTACTCGTGTTCTTGGTCCGCTGGCTGCTCCAGAGCCTTGGGCGCCTGCGCGACGCCGCCCAGCGGATCGCGAGCGGCGATCTGACGCACGTCTTGAGCTATCGCGCGAACGACGAAATCGGCGCGCTGGCCGCCGCGTTCGGTCACATGACCGACACGCTCCGACTGTTGCTCGGTGAGACCGCGAGCGTCGCCGCGGAAGTCGAGGCGACCGCGACGACCCTGCGGGCCGAGGCTGACCAAATGGTGCAATCGGCCGAGCAAGTCGCGTCAGCCGCGCAGCAGATCGCGGCGTCGACGGCCGAGCAGACGAACGGTGTCACGACGGCTGGTGCATCGGCCGGCCGAGTGGCCACCAGCGCTGCGGGGCTCACGACGCACGCCGAGACCGCGGCAGCGCTCGCGTCGACCGTCAGCCAGTCCGCAGGTGCGAGCGCCAAGGCCGCGCGCGCGGCGCGCGACGCGATGTCGGCGATCAGCAACGTGACTCGGGAGGCCGTGCCGATCGTGACGGAGCTCGCGAGCAAGGCTGCCGAGATCGATCAGGTCACGCAGACGATCGAAGGCATCGCGCGCCAGACGAATCTCCTCGCGCTCAACGCGGCGATCGAGGCGGCCCGCGCTGGCGACAGCGGCCGCGGGTTCGCGGTCGTGGCCGAGCACGTCAAGCAACTGGCCGCGCAGAGCGCCGGTGCCTTGGAAACCGTCCGTCGTCTCGCGGGCGAGCTGAGCGCCGCCGCCACGCGTACGGCCGGCTCCATCGGCACGGTCGAGGAGCGCGTGCGCGAAGGGCAGGTCGTGATCGACGCCTCGCAGGAAGGCCTCACGGCGATCGTTCGCGACATCGAGGCGAACCGCGGCGCGGTGGCGAGCATCACGACGGCCGCGGCGGTTCAGCGCGCCGACGCCGACGCATTGGCGCGCGAGGTGACATCGGTCGCGGTCTCCGCCGAGGAGAACGCCGCGACGGCGCAGGAAGTCAGCGCGCTGGCCGAGGAGCAGACGGCATCCATGGGTCATGTCGCGCAATCCAGCGACCGCCTCGCCGCGATCGCCGGACGCCTGACGGAGTCCATGCGGCGATTCACCCTCGCTTCGTCATAGTCCGATCACTCGGTCCGCCGCCGTCACCAGTCCGAGGGTGAGCGCGGCGATGACGATCTCGCCGATCGCTCCGACGGCGAAGGATCGTAGGCCAAGCGACTTGAGCTCTCTGATATTCGTTCGCAGTCCCACGCCCGCGAACGTGAGAAGAAACGCCCAACGGGACAGATTCCCGAGCGCGGTCAGCTGTGTCTTATCAAAAACGCCCACCGTAGCCAACACCGAGACGAGCAAGAACCCGAGCACGAATTTGGGAAATTTGTCCCACAAGAATCGGCCGCGATCGGCGATAACATTGGCCTGACCTTTCGACGCCCAGTACATGCCGTATCCGAGCACGACAAACCCGATCATGGCATTGCGCGTCGTCTTCGCCAAGACGGCAAGCTTACCCGCCGTCTCCGAATAGAGCGCACCCGCGGCGGTTGCCTCCGCCGTGTTGTCGACCGCGAGTCCGGCCCAGATCCCATACGCGTGATCGCTGAGACCCAGCCAGTGCCCGATCAGCGGAAACGCCACGAGCGCGAGCGCGCCGAGGACGAGAATCGCGGCGATCGCGACGGACGCGTCCTCATCCTCGGCGTCGATGGCACCCTGCGTCGCGATGATCGCACTGACGCCGCAGACAGCCGAGCCGACGGCCAGGAGCGACGTGACCTTGGGCTTGAGACCGAAGGCGCGGCCGAGCGCGGTCATGAACGCGATCGCGACAACGAGCTCCACGACCACGAGCGCCAGGCTCACGGTACCGAGCTTGAGCACGTCGCCGAGCACGAACCGCGCGCCCAGTAAGACGATGCCGGTTTTGAGCCAAAACTCGTACGTCTCGACGCCCGCGCGAAAGATGGCCGGTACACCGACCGTGTTGGCGACGAGCAGGCCGATCACGATCGCCCACAAGACGTACTCCGTGTGTGGGACAACGTGTTCGATCAGCTTGCCAGCGTATCCAATGGCAAACAGGAGCACGATGCCCGGCAGTTTTCTCACCATGGCACATGCGTGATAACGCCCAGCCGTACCAATAACGCGGCAGCGAGTGCCGCGATAACGGCCGTCACGTCCTTAGACAAAAACGCCCGCGAGCTCAGCTCGCGGGCGTGCATGCGGGTGGGCTCGGAATCTATCATAGGATCATCGGACAACACGTCGCGGGGGCCATGGACTTATGTATAGGCAGCGTTCGGGTGAGGGGCAAGGGTAAATTTGAGCCCATGCTGCCAAGAAAATATTTACTCGGAGTACGGTCCGTCCCCTTCGAGATGTTCCCGGGCATGTTCGCCGTCACGCATCATCGCGATGCGAACTCGAGCCGGTTCATCAGCTCCTACGCCGATGGGAAAACGCAGAAGGGTGGACTATTCGCTTTTCTCGCCCGCACGGGCCAGATCGAATCACGCCGTCAATGGGATCTGCATCACATTGTCGAGGGTCAACATTTCGCCGACATCGACTTCGGCGGTCGACTCCAGGCGATGTACCAGAACGAGCTGCCAGTCGTGCTGATCCAAAAAGACGAGCACGTCGCCTACAACATGCTCCTGCATATCTCGGCCACGGATGAGATGTTCCGCGACACGTTGCCGGCGGACCTCCTCGCGCGCTCACGCGCCGCCATGGCGGCGGCCGCGCAGCCGGCGCAGCGCCCGGCACTCCGGGCGCGCGTCGACAAGCTCATCGAGCTGTACGATGGGGCGTACATGAGCGATCCGGTGCTGACACAGATCGCTCGGAACGTCCTTACTGACGCGAAGTCGCTGTTGCGGTAGGGTAGTCTTTGTACAGCGCCGGCCAATCGGACTTCAGATGCTCGACCTTCGGACGGTCATTGATCACGATGTACGGATAGTTCGGGTTGTGCACAAAGAAATCCTGATGGTACGCCTCGGCGGTATAGAACGCCGGTAGCTGAACCACCTGCGTCACGATGGGCCGCTTGAAGACCTTCGCCTGGCCGAGCTGCGCAATGTACGCGTTCGCGATGCGCTGCTGATCGGGAGTCAAGAAGAAGATCACTCCCCGGTAACTCGGGCCGTTATCAGGACCCTGCCGATTGAGCTCCGTCGGATCGGTCGCGTCCGAGAAATACACTTTCAAGAGCTGTCCGTACGAGATCTGCGATGGATCGTACGTGATCTCGACCGACTCCGCGTGACCCGTGGTCTCGGTGCCAACTTGCTCGTACGTGGCCGTGTTGGCCTCGCCGCCCGCGTAGCCAGAGACGACCTTCGTCACGCCTTTGACGTGCTCGAATACGGCCTGCACTCCCCAGAAGCATCCACCCGCGAGAACGGCCTTCTCCTCTCCGGGATGGCTGGCTAGGGGCTCGTCCACCGCCGGCTCGGGTACCTTCACCGCAACCGTGCTATGCGGGACGCCGCGCAAAGCAGTCAGTGCCGCCAGGGTTATGGCGGTTGCAACGACGTATCTGATCATGTTAAAAAGATAACCTATTTCACTTCGTTGAGGTTGCAGAGTTCGATCTCACCGACCTCGCCAATGCAACGCGCATGCCTCGCAACTTCTGCTCGCATGGCAGAGTCGCGGCCGGCGACGATCACGTAGTCGTTCTCGGCAACAATACGCTGCCAATTGAGCGGGCGAAGCGTGCCACCGCCGCCGAACCAACCCACCGGTGGCGCATACCGGTGCGCCGTGTCGTCGAAGTATGGCATGAACCAGTTCGACTCCATGCCGTCGCCGCTGTAGTTGAAGAGGGATGGAACGTTCCCATGGAACCGGATCGTGTACCAGAATGCAAAATGGCGATACGGGATGACCCGTCTGCCGAATCGTTCGCCGTCCCGTATGACCGGAAATACGCTCTTCCCGGGAGGAACCTGGTTCAGCAGCTCGCTGTAGTCAGTCAAGTATCGGTCAATGCGCCAGATGGTCGGCGTGAGGACCACGCTCGACAGGATGCTCCCCGCCAGAAGCCATTGCACCCCGAGTCTCGCGGGCCCTCGCGATGGCACCGCGGCACAAAAGACGAGCAGGTACGCGGGTATGAGCCACCGCATGTCGACGTACCCGCCACCGGTACCGATCTGCGGGAAGATCGCGTACAGCACAAAAAACGCGGCGGCCGAAAGTCCAAGCGTAGTACGCCAGCTTCTTACGGGGTTCGCCCGTACATACAGCGCGATCGCAACGACGTACGTCGCAATCATTGGCAGTGCCTGTGCCGCTGAGTAGACGTAAAACGGCGCAAAAATATTCTTGGCCTTCCACCAGAATGTGCCGAGGGTGAGCCTGGCGGCTGGCGCAGGTGGGAGAGGTGGTGCGCCGATAGTCGTCCACAAATACATGGCCCCCACGGTTGCCGTCAGCAGCAGGACGAGCCACGTGCGCCGGTCTCGCGCGACGATGGCATCGATCCAGATGACAACCAAGACCATGAGCGCCGAGGCCAGGTGCATCAGGTAACAGAGGGCAATGCCGGCGATGAGCCCGACGATGCGCAGAGGGGTGGGCGTTCGTCGGTGGGGCCACCATGCCGCGATAAACGCGAACGCCGCGCCGACACCCACGACATAACTCAGAAATCCGGCGTGGGTGAAGAACCCGAATCCAAACGGAACCCCGACGATCGCCCACTGTGGCGCCTCGCCGCCGATGGCGTTCAGCAACAATGCGAAGCCGAGGGGAATCGCGGCGACAGCGATGGCGGCGATGACGTGCGCGCCAATCGCCGGCCCAACCAGGTGAACGATCAGCGCGCCGATGGCATCGAGCGCGAAATACGGCCCGGGTTGCGCCCGCACGACGATGGTGGACGGCAGGCCTACCCCATGGGCGAACCAGGCGCGCTCCAGCAGGACATAACGCGCCAAGTGGTTCGTCGTGTCCTCGAACGGGAAGTATCGCGCGGTCACCGCGATCGCGACGTTCACCGCGAGCGCGATCCAAAACGCGCCCCGCGCTAGCCGGCTCGTGACTCGATCGGGATGACGATGGCTTCGGTAGCGCCCCCAGCGCGCTGCGCTTGGCGTATCTCGGCGAGGCCGAACTGGATATAGCTGAGGACGGCTATCCAGGTGATGAACCCGATGGCGATGAATTTGAGCTCTAGTGGCGGATCAAACGGCGAATTCCAGAGCATATGTAAGGCCACGCAGAGGGCGAACACGCGAAGAAATGCGGGGTCGCGGAGCATGTCCCACTTGAACTCGCGCTGACCGCGCACACGCCACAGCGCGCCACCGACGAGGGCCGTCCACAGCGCGTGTCCACCGAGAACACTCAATGCGCCGCGCTCATAGATCGTCTGGAATAACGAAGCCATGCCGCTGTTGAGCCCACTGGTCAGGGCGTACCCTGACGTCTCGAACACCGCGAATCCGGTTCCGACCGTGGCGCCAAAAAGCATCCCGTTGAGCGTCCATGGGTACCGGCGTTTGCGCACAACGAGCAAGAGGGTCAACGCCTTTCCCGACTCCTCGACGATCCCCGCGCTCATGGCGCCGAGCCAGTTGTCGAGGGACGTCCACTCAAAGAAAAGCAGCGAAACACACAACGAAACGATCCCACCTAAGAGCAGCAGCTTCAAGATCTGGTAGAGCGACACGTTCCGTGGAACGTTCATCTCAAAAAAGAACACGAGAATGGAACAGGGAATCGCAAATGACCCGACAAGAATCAACCCGGGGATGAGATAGGGATTGCTGAACCGGTTCCAAGCCCAAGCAAAGAGCGCGAACACGGCAGAAGAGAGGATCAGAAATCGAACAAATGCCCAAGGCTTCGGCCACCCGCCGGCCTGTATCGCGTCGAGCGGCGGCGTCGTGGTTCGCGTTCCGACGTTGAAGTACTCTTCCTGCTCCTCATCCGTCCGCTTCTTGAAGACGTCGGAGAACATCTCGCCAGCGCTCCACCCTTGGAGCTTGTCGACACCGGCAACCGCCGCGACCTGAGCGCGGACCTTCCCGAAGATCCCGGTCTGCGGGACGTGCGCCACGTCGACGATCGCCACTTCCCACAGCGATCGCCCCACGCGCACCTGCTGGCCGACCGCCAGCGTTGCGGTCCGCACGAGTTGTCCGTCCACGTAGATAGCGGCGCCGGCGACTGCCTCCACCGTCACGCGTTGCCCGTCTCGCGTCAGCACGATATGCCGGTCGGCGACATCGGGGTCTTCCGAGAGGATGTTACATTCGGCCGCTCGGCCGACGCGGACATACCCGTCGTTGAGTGCGAGGCGCTTGCCCGAGTCCGGGCCGGCCACGCAGCGGAACAGCAGTGGCGATGTCATGAGCGGTCTAACCTAGGGATCGACCTCACCCAAGACTACATGATGTATGGATCACCCCTTCCGTGTTGGGAGCCCCGAGGCCGATGAGGCGACGCTGCAAGCCATGCAGCGCGCGGGCGTGGACCTGACCAAGGAAACCGAAGTCATTTTCTATCTGTACTTTCCGACCCGCGAGCTCGCCGCGCGCGCTGCCGAGTCGATTCGGAACCCGACATTCGTCCCTGAGGTCAAAGACAAGCTGTGTCAGGTCAACGCTCGCATCGTGCCGAGCCTGAATACGATCCGCGATGCATCCGTCCGTTTCCATGCGGTAGCCGCCACGTTACATGGCACGTACGATGGCTGGGTGGCCCAAGGCCAACCCCTCAAGCCGATCGCGCCGCCCCAGGTCAATGCGCTCATCAAACAATGGGTTGCGCTCCGGATGTATTTCATGGGGCCCGCGCGGCTCTACAACACTCACCAACTCGCCCCGGTCGAAAGCCGCGCGCTGCTGACCGCCGGCGATGAACAGGTGATGCCGGCCGCGATACGCACCTATATGCACTCGACGGAGCAAGCCCTGGTCGCACTCGGTTTCAGACCAGCCGGCCGCACTGTTGCCCGCCGCCCGACGGCCGGGGGCATCACCTCATACGCGACGTTGTTCGAGCACCCCGAGCGCCACACGATGGCGACGATCGTCGCGACGCAGGCGCAGCGCGGGCGAGCGGCCGCGAGCCTGATATTCAAGAACACGCTCACCGACGGCCGCGTGATCCAGACATCGAACTCCAATGTCCAACGGAGATTCCCGCGTCGCCCGAATCACGATGCGATCTTCTTTCCCGACGTCACCGAGGTGGCCGCGCTCAATCGCCTGCATCAGTTCCGTGTCGGCGATGCCCCAGTTGCCACGATCACCGCCGCTGGCGACGCGCTGGCGTATTTCGCCGCCGAGGAAACCGAGTCTCGCGACGCGTGGCTCCGCGCGGGATACTATCGCCGTATGAACGACGGGGTGCTCCGCCCGACGCGCCTTGGCGCGCTCTGCATGGTGTGGCGCACCAAATTTCCGTGGGCGCAGCTCACGCGCTGGCGCGACGAGCGCCACCGCGCGGCCGTTTACTCCAGGCTCGGCTCGTAGTCCTGCACGACCGGTGGGTGCAGGCGCTCATTCCGGTCGAGAATGCGCGCGCAGGTGTTCCAGCGCAGGATTGCCCCGTCATCCCCCGCCGGCCGGTTTTTCTCGGCGCGTTCGTAGTGCTCCATCGCTTCGCGCAGCCACTCCGATGAGATCTCGTGGCATCGCGGCCCACCCCGTTTGAGTTGCGCCTTGGCCCGGCGTTCGCAGATGATGCCAGAGTAGTACTGGCGCCTGTACTCGTCGGTAATCTTCGGCAACACCTCGCGGGCACGGATCACGCCTTCGGCGAGACCGTCATCCATCTGATCCGTGATCGCGAGCAGCAAGGTACACACCGCCTGCTGATTCGACGGATCGACCGCCAACACGTCGAGACAAATACTCTCGGCGCCCGACGGGTCTCCAATCAGGCGATACCGCTCGGCCTTGACGAGCGCCGCCGGCACCGCATCGATGGTGATCGGCTTGAGCCTATGCACGGGTCCGACGCGAGAAGATCTTCACGAGCCGCCCCAAGGGATCGTAGAACGCATCGACGACGCGCTCCTTCAACGGAATAATAGCATTGTCGGTGATCGTTATACCCTCGGGGCAGACCGCGGTGCAACACTTCGTGATGTTACAGTAACCGATGCCGAATTCGCGCTTGAGATCGGGTACGCGATCCGCGACATCCAACGGATGCATCTCCAGTGCCGCGGTGTGCACAAAGAATCGCGGTCCAATGAACTCCTGCTCCTCATGGTGCTCGCGAATCACATGGCAGACATCCTGGCAGAGGTAACATTCGATACACTTCCGGAACTCTTGCACCCGTTCGACATCTGCCTGCTGCATGCGCCAGGTCCCGTCCGGGGCATCGGGCGGGCGCGGCGTAAACTCCTTGATCCGCTTCTTGACCTCGAAATTCCACGAGACATCAGTCACGAGGTCCTTGATGCGCGGAAAGGCGCGCATCGGCTCGACCGTGACCGGCGTGGTCAGGTCGAGATCACTGAGCCGTGTCATGCACAACAGCCGCGGCTTGCCGTTCACCTCGGCCGAGCACGAGCCGCATTTGCCGGCTTTGCAGTTCCAGCGTACCGCCAGATCATTCGCCTGGTCCGCTTGGATCTGATGAATCGCGTCGAGCACCACCATGCCCGGCGAGACCTCGGTCGTGTAAGACCGAAACGCTCCGCCCTGGGCGTCGCCACGCCACACGTTGAACGTCGCCTCGCTCATCCCATCTCCTTGATAACCGCGGCCAGCTCCGCTGGCATCGGCGGGATTGGCACCCGACTCAACACCATGCGCCCATCTGGTCCGGCCTGTATAACGAGATTGACCTTACCAAATTCGGGATCTTTGTTCGGGTAATCGTCGCGAAAATGCCCGCCACGACTCTCTTTTCTCTCGATAGCCGTAATGGTGATGGCTCTCGAAATGGTCAACAGGTTCTCGAGATCGAGCGCCGTGTGCCACCCGGGATTGTATTCGCGATTCCCAGTGACGGTGACCTTCTCGGCTCTCTGGGTCAGCGAATCGATCTCAGCGAGCGCCCGTAACATCTCGGCCTCGCGTCGCACGATGCCGACGTTCTCTTGCATGACGTTCTGCAACGCCTGCTGAATTTGATAAGGCCCTTCGCCGTCTTTCCTCTCAAAGGGCTCCAGTGCCCGCTGCTCCGCCCGGGTTGCCTGTGCGACGTCCACGCGGGTATCGCTGTTCGCGCGAGCGAAGCGAGCGGCGTACTCCCCGGCGCGCTTGCCGAACACGAGGAGATCCGATAGCGAATTGCCACCGAGCCGGTTGGCGCCATGGAGCCCCGCGGCACACTCGCCGGCCGCGAACAGCCCAGGCACGTTCGTCATCTGTGTGTCCCCGTCGACGCGAATGCCGCCCATGACATAGTGCGTCGTCGGCCCAACCTCCATCGGCTCCTTGGTGATATCGATATCAGCCAGCGTCTTGAACTGGTGATACATGCTGGGAAGCTTCTTCTTGATGTGCTCGGCCGCATGGGGAATGCGTTCTTTGATCCAGGAAATATCGAGGAACACACCGCCATGTGGACTGCCGCGCCCCTCTCTTACCTCGCGCACGATCGCCCGTGCCACGTGATCTCGCGTGAGCAGCTCAGGCGGACGGCGCGCTGACTTATCGCCTTGCGTATAGCGCCATCCCTCGTCGGGATCGGTTGCCGTTTGCGCGCGATAGTTCTCCGGGACGTCGTCGAACATGAACCGCCGCCCTTCGGCGTTCTTCAAGACGCCGCCCTCTCCGCGCACCCCTTCCGTCACGAGAATCCCGCGCACGCTTGGCGGCCATACCATCCCAGTCGGATGGAACTGCACGAACTCCATGTCCTGCAGCGCCGCACCGGCGTCATAGGCCAGAGCCTGTCCGTCGCCCGTGTACTCCCAACTATTGGATGTGATCTTGAATGCGCGCCCGATGCCGCCGGTCGCCAACACCACCGCGCGACTGTGAAAGAGCTTGAACCGCCCGCGCTCGCGATCGTAGGCCAGCGCTCCGGCGACGCGGTCCCCGTCCTTGAGCAACGTCAAGACGGTGTACTCCATGTGCACGTCGATGCCCTGATGGACGCCGTGATCCTGCAACGTGCGGATCATCTCGAGGCCGGTGCGGTCACCGACGTGCGCGAGGCGCGGGTATTTGTGGCCGCCGAAGTTGCGCTGCAGAATCCGGCCGTCCGGCGTGCGGTCGAATAGCGCTCCCCACGCCTCCAGCTCGCGCACTCGATCCGGCGCCTCTTTCGCGTGCAGCTCGGCCATGCGCCAGTTGTTGAGATATTGTCCACCGCGCATGGTGTCGGAGAAGTGCACGCGCCAGTTGTCGCGGTCATCGACGTTCGCCAGTGCGGCCGCGACGCCGCCCTCGGCCATCACCGTGTGCGCTTTGCCGAGCAAGGACTTGCACACGAGCGCAACCGACACGCCCTCGGCCGCGGCCGCGATGGCCGCGCGCAATCCGGCGCCACCGGCGCCGATCACCAGCACGTCGTGGGTCAACGTTTCGTAGTCGGGCATGCCTACACGATCCGCCAGTCGTGCCAAACGCCCATCGAACACAGTCGCACGTAGATATCGGCGAAGGCGACGAAGAAGAGGCTCATCCACGCCCACTTCATGTGCCAGCGATTGAAGCAACTCACGCACGCGTACGCGGTCTGCTGGACCGGATGCCCGGCAAGCCTATCCCGATACCCTCCGACGATGTGCCGCAGCGAATGGCAGCCGAGCGCATAGCACGACAGAAGGGTCGTATTGACGGCCAGCACGATCGTTCCGACGCCGATCCCGAACACGACGCGCCCCGTGGCTGGATCCGTAAACCAGAGCGCGTCCCAGACATCGTGCGCGAGAATGACCAGGAAGATCAGCGCGATGTACATGAAGTACCGGTGAATGTTCTGCATGATCAGCGGGAACTTCTGCTCGCCGAGGTAGGTCTTCCGCGGCTCGTGCACCGTGCACGCCGGCGGGTCCGCCCACAGGGCTTTATAGTAGGCGCCCCGATAGTAGTAGCAGGTCACCCGGAACAGCCCGGGGAACGGCAGGATCAGCAGGGCTGGCGAAAACGGGAGCCACGCTGGCCAGATGCCGGGTTTCCCGAATTCCGGCGAATACAGTGGTGACAAATACGGCCCGAAGCGATAGTGGGCATTCTGGAACGCGGCCCAGGTCGTGTAGGCGATAAACGCCACGAAGACGATCGCCGTGACCGCCGGCTGCACCCACCACGCGTCGCGCCGCATGGTGAGGACGGGGAGCTCTGCATGCGCCATGGCGAGGAAACTCCCATTTGATACGCGATTTATCAATGTCCGTGGAGGACGGTCAAGCCTCTTTGCTCAAGAGTTTTGACCCAACCGGGTCCGGTCCGATCCATTCGGCCACCGTGGTGAGTTCCTGCCCCTCGAGATCGATCTCTGTCGCCAATTCATTCATTTTTGCGTTTGCATTTGAGAATGCCATAATATGTGTTCCCTTGCAATTCCATTCGCGGAGGCATCATGCAGACCGACCGTCGCGAGTTTCTCGAACGGCTTACCGTGGGCGCCGCAGCGCTCGCGCTCCCATTCTCATTCGGGGAGACCGTACACGGCCCCTGGAATGAGGCGTGGCTCGACAAGATCACCGGGAAGCACAAACAGTTCTTCGACGCCGTAGAGCCCAACCAAGGATTCGCCCTCGTATTCGCCTGGGGTTGGTTGAACATGAACAAGGAAACCTACGGACTGACCGACAAGGACCTCACCGCCGTGGTCGGCCTTCGGCACTTCGCGATGCCGTTCGCGCTGTCGGACGCGATGTGGGCGAAATACAAGATCGGCGAATCCTTCAAGATCGATGACCCGGCGACGAAAGCGCCGGCGGTGCGCAATCCGGTCCTTCATGCGGATGGCGTCCCGTTCCCCGGCGCCGAGCTGCCGACGCTCGTGAGCCGCGGCGTGATCTTCACGGCGTGCAACGTGGCGACCGCGAAGATCAGCGAGAAGCTCGCGGGCAATGCCGGCGTGACCCCCGACGCGGCGTACAAGGAATGGGTCGCGGCACTCCAACCCGGCGTCACACTCGTGCCGATCGGCGTGCTCGCCGTCAATCGCGCACAAGAGAAAGGCTGTACATACTGTTATGGTGGCTAATTGACCGTCGCCGGTCTCGTTCTCGCCTTAGCGGTTGGTCTGTCTCTCGGTCTTCTCGGCGGCGGCGGCTCGGTCCTGACGGTTCCGATCTTCAAGTACGTCCTGGGGTTCGACGCGAAGCAAGCCATCGCGATGAGCCTCGTCGTCGTCGGCGCATTGAGTCTCATCGGCGCGGTCCGCCACTGGAGGGCGGGCCGCGTCGATGTGCGTGTCGCCGCGATTATGGGCGGGATTGCGATCCCGGCGTCCTACGCGGCCGCTCGCCTCGCCGCCTTGATCTCCGGCGCCCTCCAGCTCTCGATGTTCGCGGTCGTCGTCTGCGTTGCCGCGATCTCGATGCTCCGTCCGCGAAACGATGATGATGAGACCGCGGCCCCGGCGCACATCGCTCGCCTGTTTCCAGCCGCGCTCGGGGTCGGCGCGCTCACTGGGCTGATCGGCGTCGGCGGTGGATTTTTGATCGTGCCAACGCTCGTGCTCTTCGGAGGCGTGCCAATGAAGGTCGCGATCGGCACCTCGTTGCTCGTCATTGCCGCGAACTGTGCCGCGGGATTCGCCGGATACGTCGGACAGCACGTCCCGATTGCATGGGTCCCCGTCGCCGAGTTCACCGCGATAGCCGCGCTGGGCATCTTCGGCGGTGTCCATCTGTGCGAATACGTGTCCCCGGCGCGACTCCGACGTGGGTTTGCGATCCTACTGCTCGGCGTCGGCATCGCGGTACTCGCCCAAGGTGGCCGAAAGCTCAAAGCCGCCACCCCGGACCCGAGTCCGGTAGCCACGGCCGACACCATCGATCCCAAGGCCATTCCCCTCGACTCGGCGATCCCACACGATTCGCTTGGCGCGTCGATCCGGCGTGGAATGGCGATCGTCGCGCACACGCCCGATAGCTTGCCGCACAACACACCGACGACGCTGCGCTGCGTGAGCTGCCATCTCGATGGCGGTCGTCGCGCCGAAGTCGTCTCCATGCTCGGCTCGTACGCGCGGTACCCGCGGTTCGTGGTCCGTGAGAATCGGCTGGCTACTATAGAAGACCGCGTGAATTTCTGCCTCACCCGGAGTCTCGCCGGCCGTCCTCTTCCCGCCGACAGTCGCGACATGCGCGACATGGTCCGATATCTGGCCTACCTCTCGACCGGCGTCAAACACGGCGATTGGGTCCGCGGTGAGGGTCTCCCATCGCCCATTCCGAGTCTGGCCGGAGATACGGCGCGCGGCGCGCGCGTGTTCACGTCGACCTGTGCCCGATGTCACGGAGCAAACGGCGAGGGCACCGAGGCCATCCCGGCGCTCTGGGGCCCACGGTCATTCGACATCGGCGCCTCGATGGCTCGCTTGACGGTCGCGGCGACATTCATCCGTCGCGCGATGCCCTACGACCAACCCGGGACGCTGACCGACCAGGACGCCTACGATGTCGCGGCGTTCGTCCTCCGCCACCCGCGCCCGGACTATCCCGGCAAGGCAAACGACTGGCCGAAGGGCGACGCGCCGGCCGATGTGCCTTACGTCACAAAAAACCACGCTCCGAGCTCGCCGACGCCTCCTTTACTGCCGCACATCGGCGAGTAGCACGGGTTTTGCCCCTGAGGGTGGACATGAGACTATCAACAGTGGGAATCGCGCTTTCGATGATAGTTGGATTGGCGGCGTGTGCGGGCGGTGGGGTTCGCTATTACGACGCGGACCATCGGGACTACCACACCTGGAACGATACCGAGGTCACGTTCTACGGCCAGTGGGAGACCGAGGGCCACCGGCCACACGTCGAGTACGCCAAGCGTTCGGGTGACGAGCAGAGAGAGTACTGGAACTGGCGCCACAACCACGAACACTAGAACTCGAAGTACAGCTTTTCCATGTGGCGTGCGAAGCCCGGTGTATCACACACTGGGCTTCGTGCGAGTCGCGGGCGCATGGTCGACCGCAGCTCGGCGAGTTTCGCCGGCTGTTCGCTCAAGAGAATAGCGTACGCGACGTAGTCGTCCACATCGCGGCGCACGAGCTCACCGAGTCCACCGGCTCTCAAGATCGAGGCGCTGGTCCGGGCGACCCATCGATCGCCCCAGAAGGTCACGACCGGCACGCCCTGCCAGATCGCCTCCGTCGTCGTCGTCCCGCCATTGTACGGGAATGTGTCGAGCGCGATGTCGATCTCGTCGTACGTCTTCAAGAAGTCATAGTGATCGGATGGCCCGTCGAGTCTCACGCGACCCTCGGGGAACCATTCGCGCACCAATCGGCGCTCGTCCTCACCCGCTAACGCGGTCGCCTTGAGAATCAGGGTACTCTCGGGCACCTCCGTCAGGATTCTCCGCCAAGCCGCAATGACCTCGGGCGTGATCTTGTAGAGCGGCGCGAGGCACCCGAACGTGATCGCTCCGTCAGGCCGCCGTGCGACATCGGGAACCGGGTAGCCCACTTCGAATGTGAGATAGCTGCCAGGGGAGGGGATGCGCACGATGCGCTCCCTGTAGAAGCGCTCTTCGTCTGTCGGTACGACGTCGATATCCCCGATGAGGCAATCGTACGCGGCCATGCCAGTCGTCGCGAACATATTGAACCACCCGATGAGCACCGGCGCCGGCTTCATCGCCGGCAATGGCAATCGTCGCATCGCGCTATAGCCGTTGAGGTCCACCAGGATATCGATGCCGGCCTGTTCGATCGCATCCGCGGCGGCGTCATTCGATTTGGCACTAATATCGTAATAGTGGTCACCTGAGTATCGCCGATACCCGTACTGAACCGCCGACTCGGGCGCGTCAGAAAAGATATGCACGTCGATCTGTTCACGATCGTGCTGATTGATGAGCCCCCACACAGGCTTCATCCAATTGTGTCGGTGAAAGAAAGAAGAGAGATACCCGACGCGCAGACGCGGATGCCGAGTGCGAGCGACAGAACGGGGCCGGGGCAGATCGCGCTCGGCAAAGTTTGTCCGAGCCTCGAGGATGGCGTGATTGTCGCCCGTCGGACTCCCGGGAATGACGACCGCGACCATCGACCGCGGCAACTCTGGATGTTGCCCTTCCGCCGCGCTCCGAAACAACGCGAGCGCCTCATCCACCTGCCCGAGGGTGAACAACATGTGCGCGAGATTGTGCTGCGCCTCATGCCACGCGGGGGCGAGCGCCAACACACGCCGAAAGCATTCGATGGCGGCCACGTATCGCTGCCGCGCGCGTTCGGCGCATCCCGCCGTGTACCAGATGCCGGCGTTCGAGGGATCGATGGCCAGCGCGGCGCGATAGGGCACCAAGGCCTCCTCGAACCGACCGAGCTCCTGCAGCGCATTGCCGAGGTTCGAGTACCCGTCGACGAACTCGGGTTGGATCTCGAGGGCCCGTCGATACGCGGTTATGGCTTCGTCGAGCCGCCCCGCTTGGTGTGCGATGACGCCGAGCATGTACCGCGCATTCTCGTACTCGGGATGAGACGGCGGCACGCGCCGATAACACTCAGCGGCTT
>Ga0210387_10000844_pt1 | contig 22421 bp, 19 predicted proteins | sample IncBWC7OmetaG_FD_160108 | JGI IMG/M metagenome (GOLD analysis project Ga0210387, IMG submission 160108) | Forest soil microbial communities from Barre Woods Harvard Forest LTER site, Petersham, Massachusetts, United States - Inc-BW-C-7-O ...
GACTAGACTGCGGCGGGAAGGCACGAAAACGCGCTTGCGGTGGGGGCTCCGTAGCGGAGTGCGGACGTGCTTCAGTTATCCAATTTATCCTGCCTAATTAGTACTTCTGACAATTTAAGCAGCCCTTGAGTTTCGGTAGAAGAGGCTAGGCGAAGCTTATGAAACCTCGCCCTGCAGCCTGGCGGGTTCCAATTTGGCTGGGACGATAGGTTTCACCAGACTAACCTTGCTGTCAGAACCGCCCGAGCGGAAATTCACCGTGAGCAGCCATCGTGTCATCGCCGGCGTCATCAGTGCCCTCGTACTTCTGCGAGCTCGTACACTTATTAAGTGTGTTTCATTGGTGCTGATCCTAAATTTTTGTGTCTTCGCAACCGAAGCATTAGGTGGAACGTCCCCTGCAGCCGAGCCGAAACGCGTTCTCCTGATTTATCAAGATCAGATGTACGTTCCGGCTGAACGCGCGTTTGATGGCGGCATAATGTCAGTCATCGGCGGCAAGCCAGAAATTCAGATTTACAGTGAGCATTTGGATACGTATTCCGGTTCGGATCCGAAACTCCAGACTGCGCAACTAGCGTGGGTTCGAAACAAATACCGGAATCGAGGAATTGATCTGGTCATTGCAGCCGGCGTGTTGCCACAAACCATCTTGCCAGGCACACCTACGGTTTTCGGCGCGATCGACTCGAACGGCTTGAGTCAAACGACGCTTCCCGCAAATTCGACTGCCGTGTGGCTATCAGCGGATGTCAAGGGGACCCTGGCTGCCGCTGCCCGGCTACAGCCCAATGCACGTCAACTCATTGTGATTTGTGGCACAAGTGTGTGGGATCGCCATGCCGAACTCGTCTTGCGCAAGGCACTGCTCTCGAGCGGCGCCAACTGGGAGATCAGCTACTGGGATGACTTCTCCGTTGAGGAGATCCGTTCCAGGTTAGCCAAACTGCCCAAGGACACGATTGTTCTCTTTGTGAGCATGGAGCGCGACGGAACGGGACGTCCCTTCAGTCCTCGGGACTTGATGCCTGGATTTTCTGCGGCATCTTCAGTACCTATTTACGGTTTTGCAGACCACTACATCGGATTCGGAATCGTAGGGGGCGCGGTCATAAGCTTCGAAGCGCAAGGGAAGCAGATCGCTGAAATCGGCCAGAGAATTCTTCGAGGCGAAAAGCCGAGCGACATTTCTCCGGTTGCCGCGGCCTCCTCGTACGAGTTCGACTGGCGACAGCTTCGCCGCTTCGGCTTAAACGAGAGCGCGCTGCCTCCAGGCAGCATTGTGAAATTTGCAGTTCTCTCTCCTTGGCAGCTCTACCGACGGTGGATTGTCGGCGGCGTGGCGTTTATGTTGGTCCAAGGTATCTTCATTTTTTATCTCTTGGTGCAGAGAAGTCGCCGCAGACGCGCCGAAAGCTTGCTCCGGTACGAACTTGACTTCGAGTCGTTGGTCTCCGAGTTGTCCGCCAGCTTCGCAACCGTCCCGACCGAGCAAACGGATGTCGAGATTGAGAAGGCATTAGAAAAGCTCAGAGCATTCCTCGCCTTGGATCGAGTCTGTCTGTATGAGACGAATCCGGGCGACGACAAATTTGGACTCCGCTACTCGGCTAGCCTCGAAGGGATTCCTTTCGGCCCGCAGACCTTCAGTGGGCACGATTTTCCGTGGCTTGTGTCGAATTTGCTGCAAGGAAGCAATTTTGTGATGCGCCGCAGGGAGGAATTGCCATACGATGCGCAGAAAGAACGGACTTTTCTCGTCGAGCAAGATTATACGTTTGTAGCAATCGCTCCAATGCGTGCGGCTGCTGTGACGATGGGAGGTTTGGCATTCGCTTCCTTCCATGAAGGCACTTGGTCGGATAAGGTGATTCAACAATTCCGCGTTGTGGCCGAGGTATTCGCGAGTATATTGGCTCGCAAACGGATTGAAGATGGACTACACGAGAGCCAACAGCGGTTTCAGATGATGGCCGACACGGCTCCCGTGATGATTTGGATGTCGGGGACCGATAAGCTCTGCACATTCTTTAGCAAGCAGTGGTTGGAGTTCACGGGACGAAGTTTGGAGCAGGAACTAGGGAACGGCTGGTCAGAAAGCGTGCATCCGGACGATCTAGAGCATTGTTTAAGAACCTATAGTTCCAGCTCCGACGCGCGCGAGTCGTTCTCAGTCGAATACCGCTTGAGGCGCTCAAATGGAAATTATGGCTGGGTCATCGGTACGGGCGTGCCGAGATACACGGCGACGGGCCAATTTGCGGGATATATCGGGTCATGCATAGACATCACGGACACGAAACGGGCCGAGCAGGGCGTAATCGATCTAAGTGGCCGTTTGATCAGCGCGCAGGAGGACGAACGCTCCAGAATTGCTCGAGAACTGCACGACGACTTCAGCCAGCGTTTGGCGCTACTGGCCATACAACTAGGGCAAGCGAGCCAGAGCCTACCTGAAACGGACAAAGCGCTCAGCGAAAACCTCCACGCCATGTGGGAACGAACCACGGAACTCTCTGCCGACATCCACAAACTCTCCCATCAGCTGCACTCGTCGAAGCTACACCATCTCGGTCTTTTGGCGGCTGCGAAAAGTTTGTGCGAAGAAACCGGAAAACAACATCATATTCAGATCGAGTTTTTACAACGCGAAATGCCGGAAGAGATTTCGCCGGACATGTCGTTGTGCTTCTTTCGAATCGTGCAAGAGGCCCTCAACAATATTGTAAGACACAGCGGCGCGACGCAAGCGCACGTCGAATTCGTCGGCTCGCCGTCCCTCATTCGCGTGCGGATCGTCGACGCGGGCGCCGGCTTTGATCCGAGTTCTATAGCGGCTCGGGGAGGCCTAGGACTGGCGAGTATGCGCGAGCGATTGCGCCTGCTGGGTGGTACTATAGCGCTCAATTCCTCCCCCATGGGAGGCACCGAAATTGTGGCCGAAGTGCCACTGACGTGGACACGCGCAGGGGCATTTGCGAGGGACCGGGGGGAATACGATCTAAAGAAGGGGCTATGAATCGACCACGCCTTTTGCTGGCAGACGATCACGTTCTTGTGGCTGAATCGCTGAAAAGCATGCTCGCACCGCTCTACGATGTCGTTGGCATTGTCAGTGATGGTCGCGCTCTGCTACATGCAGCCGAAACTTTGAAACCGGATTTGATCGTCGTCGATATAAGCATGCCCAAGCTGAACGGGCTCGACGCCACGAAACTGATTAAACGGCTCTTGCCAAGAATCAAGGTGATTGTCCTCACAATGAACGAGGACAGCGATCTTGTCGCCGAGGCTTTTCGGGCTGGCGTGTCGGGTTACCTTCTGAAGCATTCCGCTTCGCAGGAGCTGCTGCTGGCGATCCAAGAGGTGCTCAAGGGAGCGTCGTATCTGTCACCCCGAATCACCGGCGGGGTCGTTTCTGCCCTGCTCCGAGGTGGCAACGCTGAGTCGGAGAAGGCCCGAGAGCTTACGCCTCGGCAGCGGGAGGTTATCCAGCTCTTGGCGGAGGGCCGCTCCATGAAAGAGATCGCCGACGTCCTGACGATCAGCCTGCGAACCGTTGCCGCTCACAAGTACCGTGTTATGGAGATGCTGGCCATTACGACTAACGCGGAGCTGTACCGTTACGCTGTGAAGCACCGAATTGTCGGCGCATAAACCCCTCAAATATTCCTTCCGCAATGGTCATTTCTACCTATGGCTACGCCTCGCCTGAATTAATAGACTATTTACCGGGCACCCTCACTCTAGACGGTGTCTATTACGTTTACCTTCGAAGCGAGTTGGCCTGTGAAAAACAAGGAGCGAGCGCGCATTCGGATACTGGTCGCGGACGATCATTCCGAGGTGCTTGCGACAGTCGTCCCGATGCTGGAAGCACATTTCAGCGTTGTGGGAACGGCTTCCGACGGCAGAGCGGCGGTCGAGGCGGAAAAGAGATTACACCCTGACGTAGTCGTTCTCGACATTTCGATGCCGGTGATGAGCGGAATCGTTGTTGCCAAGCAGATGCAAGAGAGCGGCTCAAAAGTTGTCGTGGTCTTCCTCACCGTTCATCAAGACTTAGATATACTCGCTGCTGCGAAACGAGCCGGCGGGTTGGGTTACGTCGTCAAGGCTCGCCTGGGAACAGACCTAGTACCGGCCATCCAGGAAGCGTTAGAGGGCCGCGAATTCGTTTCACCGTTCCCGGAGGGACGGGAGTTCCCAAAGCCCCCGATTTCGAGCGACTAGTGTTCGGACTGAGGATGTGCTCGCAGCAGCCAGCGCCAAACCGTAATTACGGCACACACTGCAACAATCAACTCAGCCCAAATGAAGCTGACATAGTCGCTAAACGCTCCCACGAGTGGCGCGCCAAGCTGGATATTCATTAGCGCTGGCAAGCCAAAATTCGCGGTCTGGTCGTCGTTTTTTGGGACTGCCTATCTCGGGCGCGCTTTCGCCTAGCGGGGGAGCTTCAATTCTGGTGGCTCCGGCAGCGATGGCTGCCGCAGAAGACTTCCCGAGTGACGGCTCGTGCGTCTGAGAGCAGCCGAGACTGCTCCGGATCGCGAAATGCGTCGTGATTAGTCGTTCTTGCCATCCGTGGTTTCACCTGAAACGGGAACCCAAACGTTGTCAGCCGCCGCGACTTCGAAGCCCGATGCTTCGGTGGAAATCCTGACGCGTTGCAAACCGGCCTTATTTCTCGGGACGGCCCCGAAAACCAAGTAATACTGATTGTCAAGCACCCGCTGCAGGCGATCCAGATAAGGCTTGAAACTGACCAAATTCTGCGTGCCGAGAGAATAATATTCTCCGCCGCTCTCGTCGGCGATCTTGCCCATGCCCCCTTGACCGAGTTGCGCTTCCCACGCGTTCCGGCCCATGCGCCCGACGCCGGTGGCGTAGATTCCGTGCACGATTACTCCATAGCGCTGGGCCGTCGTGCTGGCAGTATCCGCGTCCGGACTGATGGTAGACATGCTAGTGGACATGGTCGTGGTGGGCATCTGAGCGCGACGTGTGCCGCCGCCATAGGTCGGCGAGTATGCGGCGCGGGTCGTCGGATCGCTGCGCAAGCGGTCAATGCCATCGCTCACCATGAGGACTTCGCGACGCACTTTCTGTTCCGGCCAACCCTTCAGCAAGCTGATGAGCGATAGGTACGGGCTGTCCATCGAGGACACGTTGCCTCTGGGGAGGCGAATAGCTCTGGCGACTGCCGCATGATCGTTTGTGAAATTCTGCGCGATCTGGATGGTCGCGTTGGACATGTAGGCGACGCCCACAACCGTCGTCGCGGGCTGCGCGTTGACGAAATCGCGAAGGTCATTCAGACTGTTGCCGATGCTGGTATCGCAAGTGTCATCGATCAAAATAAAAAGCTGCAGCGCGGCATTGTCTCCACGCGCGGGAATCAGATGGTCAACCTTTAGCGAGGTCTTTCCTTGCCTTACTTGCACATTCTCCGGCCGAAGGATCGGCACCTCGCTATCGTCGCGTAGGGCCTGGTCGGTGATGACCATGTGGACCTGAACGGTGCTCGAAGCTCCAGTTTTCTGCTGCGAATGAAGAGCCCGCACACCGAATCCCATTGTGCCTAGCGCAACGAGCGATCCCAGCAGAAACTTATGGATTTTCATGCTTCCTCCTAGAAGTGGAGCTAGCTTTGGTCATTTCCAAACAGGTCCGGTTCTATCACCGTTTGCGATCGGAGCGCACATCTCGTTCAGGAACGATCCCCGCATCAAGGGATCGCTCACTGCTTAGCGCACCCACAGCGTCGGGTCAGAGCTTTTCCGCGTAAGTTTTGTCCCCGGGCAACTACAGGGGAATATCCCCCTCGTCACCCTGAAAGGGAATTGTCAGAACTGCCAAAAGTGAGCAGAAAAAGCTCGTACCGGACATTAGGGACCCTCTAACAATTCAGTGGCGGATCCTGAAGCAGTTTGCCACCCTCAGGCTTAGCGTCGGATATGCAAGGGCGATTCACTGTAAACTGACGTTTCGTGGGTGTCTCGCGCAGCCTGTTTCTCAGCAGAGGAGTATCACAAATCACACGTATACTTCGGGGCCCGAGATCGGGCAGCGAGCGAGGATAAATCATACTGAAAAACGGACAGACATGCCGAGTCCGCTGCCGACTGCCGCCGTTCCAGGTAGGGTGTAATTTTACTCAGGGCGAGCGTTATTTTTGACAATACTCCGTTCACGCCTGCACTGGTAAGAAGGACCCAGCGACGTTAAGCAACCTGCGCAAGACGGAGGTGCACCTTGTCGATTAGGTTGGGACTGGCGGTCTTGGTATGCATGTTCGTTTTAGGCACCATCCCGGTAAACGCACAGCAAAAGGGACAATACATACCCGGACAGCAGGGCTTAAACGCGGGCGTACTCCCAGACCCCGGGTTCACTTACGCGAATCTGACGATCAACTATTCGGCAGACACCCTCAAGAACGCCAACGGAAACTCCGTTCCTCTGACTGGCTCGTACGACATTTGGGCGATTGAGAACATTTTCTTCTACGTCCCGAAATTCAAATTTCTCGGCGCAAAGCTCGCATTTATGGTCGCAGCACCGACGCTTGCGAACGGTTCCCTTACGCTGGGCTCTTTGAGATTTCCGAACGTTGCGCTTGAGGGGGGCGGCGAAGGCATAGCTGATACTTGGGTACAACCGGTCACGCTAGGCTGGAGTCTGAAGCGTGTCGACGTGTACGCTGGATACGCGTTCATGGCGCCCACGGGTCGCTATTCGGCTGGGGCATCCGACAATATCGGGTCCGGTTACTGGGGAAATCACTTCGTGACGGGCAGCACCTTCTACATCACCAAGAATAAAGGCACCACCGCGAGTCTTTTCACCGATTGGGAGTTCCACGGAAGCAAAACGACTGCGTTGGGGACAAGTGCGACGCCAGGTCAGGCATTCACGACGGAATGGGGAATTGGCCAGGTTCTGCCGCTGAAGAAAGACTTTAGTAGGCTGCTCCAGTTGGGAGTGATCGGCTATGATCAATGGCAAGTGAGCGACAACCAGGGCTTTGCTTCTCCTAACATACCAGCGAACGTATTGCCGTATTACTCGGTACATGCAATTGGATTTCAGACCAACTTCATTCTTCCCGTCAAGGCACTGAACTTCTTCTTCAAGTTCGAAGATGAGTACCGGGCGTATGCTCGGCCGGAGGGACGCACAATCGTCTTTGGTGGCTCCTACACCTTCCGTATCCCCAAGCTCGAGGCACCTCCATCGGGACCAGAGGCGCCGGCGACGCCGTAGTCGGTTGGTTTTAGGCAACTGCCGTCTAAACCGGGGAGTAAGCCTGCCTTGTGCATTATCGACGTTTTCTTCTCTCTGGCGCTCGGCGTCGCTGCGCAAAGATTCAAGGTGCCAGCTAGCGCTCGCAGGGCCGCGCCGAAGACCTCTGAGGTTAAGTCATGGGAATCGAGGCCAAAACTCCTCGAAAATCCGAAGTCGAATACTGCACGTCATTGACCGAAACCATTCTCTCCCTGGTGCTGATCGCTGGGGCGTTCATCTCGTTCAACCCTGCGTGTCTCGCTCAACAGGAAGCACGAGGCGCGCAACCACAAGCCCAAACAATTTCGCAGGCTGCGTCGGATTCGCCGAAGACGTCAGGGCTGGACGCGCAATCCACGACACCTCCCAAGCCAGAAGAACAGCCGAAAAAAAAGAAGAAGAAACTCGGACCGGGGGCGTTTGTGGTTGCGCCTCTGCCGATTTCGAGCCCCGCGATCGGTTCGGGAATTGTGCCAGTACTTGGATATATATTCCCCCTTAGCATGAAAGACGAAAATGCTCCGCCTTCTGTTATAGGGGGCGCCGGTCTCATTACTAACAATGGAAGTGGAGGATTTTCTATAGGCGGGGATCTCTACCTAAAACACGCTACGTACCGACTCAAGGCCGGTTTCGTGCACGGTAATGTTGATTACAACATATACGGGACTGGAGTCGCGTCAATTCTTAAATTACCCCTCCAACAAACCGGCGAGGCGTTCTTTGCTGAATTCCTGCGCGTTATTGGATGGCAATTCTACCTGGGTCCTCGATTTTTTACCGGGAATTCGTTTATTACGCTAAACCCAACCAAAGTCACCGCCGTTCCAATCCCCCCGGACCTCGGCATTCACACATCCCTGAGGTCGATTGGCGCACGACTGACCCGGGACACCACTCTCAACCGATTCTATCCGACCAATGGAACTTTTTTCACTTTCACATCTGACTTTTTTTCCCAAGGGTTGGGCAGCAAGTTTTCCTTCCAATCGTACAGCACTACGCTCGACAAATACTTGAGTTTGAGCAAGAATCAGGTTCTTGCCTATAACGCCCTTTTTTGTGCGACTGCCGGGCAGCCCCCGTTCTATGGAAACTGCATATACGGAACCAATAATGAATTGCGAGGATATGTAGCGGGGCGCTACTTCACTCGCTACAGCCTCGCTACACAATTGGAATATCGCCTGGTTTTGCCGAAGAGGTTTGGGCTAGTCGCGTTCGGCGGCGTCGGTGGGGCGATTCCCGGCGGAAACCAATTGTTACAGAGGGTGCAAAGAAGCCACTTCTTGCCCAGCGGCGGCGCCGGCCTGAGATTTCAATTGAGCAAAGTGTACCACGTCAATCTCCGTGCCGACTTCGCGCAGGGCGTAAACGATCACACTTTCAGCCTGGGCGTTGGCGAGGCGTTCTAAGGAAGCCGCCGCACTCGCGTCGGAATTGATACATTCTAAGGTGCGTTCGCCGCTTGCACGGATTCGCTCGGCGAAATAGCTGTTATGACGGAAAACCTATGAGGTGGTTCGGCATCGCACAGCTCGGGATTGCAGCCGGCGTTGTGGTAATGTGCGCAACCCTAACCGCGCAAAAAGTTACCACGAATTTTGATAAGAGCTTCGATTTCACGAATCACCGGCGCTACGCTTGGCGCCAGAATCACATCGTGACGCGTCAGGGCAGACAGAACGACGCGCTGATTGACGAGAAGATCGTGCAGGACGTCAATCGCAACTTGGCGGCGAAGGGTTTCGTCGAGGATACTGCAAATTCAGATTTCTTCATTTCCTACGAAGCCCGTGCTGGGGATTTTACGGCTGACTTCGAGGGGTTTCACGCGAGCCCGGCTCCGCGCTCGAACGAACTCCAAGGGCCTGTCTACGGAATCCCCCAGAACGTGTGGTATTCCGTTGATGGCCATGTCGTCTTTCACCTCGTTGACGCAAAATCGGACCAGCCCGTTTGGACTGCTACGGCAACGAAGAAAATCCGCGACCCTCATAAAGGCATGAAACACAGGGAGAAGCAGGTGGAACAGATCGTATCCAAGACATTTAAGTCGTTCCCTCCTCGCGCCAAATAACTCGCACGGACCGTTGGTAGTTTTACCTGCGCGATGCGCTAATTCTTCCAATTTCCCGCAAGTTCATTCACGCTTACTCTCCTACCCTTGACCCGGATTCCGGCCGGATAGCGGGCAACCCGGTAGTAATCTCACATGCCTGAGTAACGGCCTAACCGTACAAGTGCCGATCCGCAAATTCCACATGTCCGATTACGCGACGAATCAGGACCTAGCAAAGGTACTCGCAGCATCTAGCCAATCTGAAGGCATATGAATATCCGCTAACCCACAACAATATCCTATTATGAGGCGCGCTAGGGTGTCCGTGGCTGAGGGGGCATATGATTAATGCCAGACGATACAGACGTTCGAGCAGCTCCCGCCAGGAGACAGTTTCTCCAAACGAGTCTTTCGAGTGCAGTAGGAGTTGTGACGAAAGCCGGAATTGAATGAACATTCAGGCCGACCTGCTGCTAGGTCACTTGAGCTGAACACCTCACATGGCCATTAACATTCGCAGAGTGATTTTGTTCGCGGTCCTGTGCTGTTGTATGGTCACTGGCCGAGCGCAGGCGCAGCAACCGGAGGATCCGGAAGATGATAAGAAGCTAGGGCTCTGGCTCGATCAGGGAATTTCGAGTGGCCTCACACCCAGCAAGTCACTGGAAATCGAATTCTATGAACGGTATGACGAAGTAATTTCCAACTTCTATGAGTATTTCGTTCAGGGTGGCATAGCGTTTCGCGTGCGCCCGTGGTTGACGGTGACTCCGCTGTATCGATATCAACGGTTTCCCGGGAATCCCACAGTCGCTTACGAGAACCGCTTGCTACTCAACGTCACGATGGCCACATCGCGGGGAGCGTGGCGGCCTAATCTGCGGATAATGATTGAGGGGCGGCTTCCCGATAATCGCCCAGCCTCCGCACGCTTCCGATTTCGGCCTGGAGTTGACTATACGTTGCCGCTGCAGGTGAAGCGGCGCCCTGCGTTAGTCGTGAGCAATGAATTTTTCGTCGTCCCGGGAACCAACAGCTTTGCTGCTGGTGGCAGTTTTACGCAGAACCGCTTCCAAGTGGGGGTTCGTCTGCCCATCACCGATTCGGTTTCCATACGGCCTTATTATCTACTGCAGTCGGTGAACCTGCCAACTGGCTGGGAGACCAACGAAATAATCGGCATTTCAATGGCCATTAAAGTACGCAACAAGACCAAGTGAAGAGGTGATCTCAATGGGTCGACGCAACGCTAAGCTAGAACCCGCCTGGCATTGAAAACAAATGCCTAAATCGCTTGTTAGCGTTGGACCAGCCGGAACGCTGCCCTAGCTGGGTTATAGCCGAGCACGGCCAAACAGATGGTTCTCGCGCAGAAGCATTGTGGAATCAATGCCCTTGATGGTGTTGCATCGACCGGTTGAGCTGGCAGCGTTAATCGGGACTTGAGAATTATTTCCGAGTTGTCCGTCACTCGCGCGGTAGCCAAACCGCCGGAAGAAACACGGTTGAGTAACTCTACGGCTAAGTCTTTGTGGGCAGCCCTGGCGTTTCTGATCATGGCCGACATTGGCGCAAACCGAAAATGTCTCCCGTCTGGACGAAACACCGATTTTGACCATCTGTTTACAATCTGTTACTCGCTGTTCACATGAAGGTAATCGGAGCGCAACCTGCCTGACTCACTGTCACCCGCACGTTCGACTGCGAGGTCTGTTCATTCAGGGAGGAAAAATGTCGGTCAAAGCAAGTGTGCCGAAATTGCTGGACGTTTTGCGCAAGGGCCTGGTGATGTTCACAATCTTCCAAATCAGCCTCGGGAGCGCTCTGGCATCCCCGTTGCCTGCTCCAGATGATAAAGACAAACACTCCACTGAGACTCCCATCAAACATGTCATCGTGCTGATCGGGGAAAACCGCTCTTTCGATCATCTATTCGCAACCTACGTCTCGCCCAGCGGCGATTCAGTCAAGAACCTGCTCTCCGACCACATTATCAAGGCCGATGGCACCCCTGGCACAAAGATCGCCAAGGCGGCGCAATTTCAGGCCGTTGCACCATTCAAAACGACGTACTACATCAGTCTCGATAACAAGGAAAAGGCTCCTTACACCACGCTGCCCGAGCCGAGCCTGAATTTTTCGCCCAGCCCCGTCACAGGCGAGCCGCCTCCGTTTCCAACCGCGGATCTCCCGTTCCTGGGGGCAATCGAGCCCTCGCTGGAACTCGACGACCTGGTTCTGCTGACGACCGGAGCGTCCGGAGCGGAACAGACAGCCGAGTTTCTCAATCCCGTAACCAACGAGGTTCTGGATGCGGACACGCGAGTAGCGAATTTCAATCATCTGCCAAACGGGCCATTCCCGCTCGCGGGACCAAACCTTCCCTACGACTCCTACACTGGCGATTCGACGCACCGGCTGTATGAGATGTGGCAGCAATCGGATTGCAACATCCGCAACGCCACGTTTGAGAATCCGTCGGGTTGCTTGAACGACCTCTATCCCTTTGTCATCTCCAACTACACTAGTGAACCGGATCCCTTCAGCTTTGTCACGCCAGGCCTTGTTGATGACAATGGCGAGGGCAACTCCATGGGGTTCTACAATGTGCAAAACGGAGACGTGCCGATTCTCAAGAGCCTCGCTGACAATTTTTCAATGAGCGACAATTACCATCAGGCGGTGATGGGCGGCACGGGCGCCAACCACGTAATGATGGGAACCGGCGACGCCATTTTTTGGAGCGACGGCAATGGAAATGCGACAATGCCGCCGGCGAATGTGATCGCCAATCCAAATCCATTGCCTGGCTCAAACGACCAGTACACGGTGGACATCGGCTTCAACGGTGACTTCACGGAATGTGCGGATTCGACGCAGCCGGGCGTCGACGCTGTACGCGATTACCTCGCTACGCTGCCCTACGATGCGAAGCCGAACTGCAAAGCGAATCATTTCTATATGATCAACAATCTGAATCCCGGCTTCCTGCCGGATGGCACAGTGGATACCGCCGGAATTGCCAAGGGCGCTTCCATTCCGCCGACGAATGTGCGGACGATTGGCGAGGCGCTCAATGAAAAGGGGGTTTCTTGGGCCTACTACGGCGGAGCATACAATGCCGCAGTGGCGCTTGAGCACGATCCCACCAGTACCGACCCGACCGTGCAGATCGGCAGGGCGTACTGCAACATCTGCAACTTCGAGTCCTATGCGACCTCGATCATGGGTAACACGGCCCAACGGACGACGCACATCAAGGACACCATCGATTTCTTCAACGCGGTGGATAACAGCACGCTGCCTTCCGTTTCGTTCGTGAAGCCCGACGGCCTGCTGGATGGGCATCCGGCCAGCTCGAAGGAGGACCTATTCGAAGGCATGGTGAAGAAGATCATGGATCACCTTCAGGCGAACCCAGAGCTTTTCGCCTCCACGGCTCTGATGATCACCATGGACGAGGCGGGCGGCCTCTACGACTCCGGTTACATCCAGCCGCTGGATTTCTTCGGCGACGGTCCGCGCATCCCGATGATCGTCGTCTCCCCGTTCAGCAGAGGCGGCCACGTCAGCCACGTCTATTCCGATCACGTCTCGATTCTGAAGTTCATCGAGCGCAACTGGAAGTTGAAGCCGCTGACCGAACGCAGCCGCGACAATTTCCCGAATCCAAAATCTCTTGACGACAATCCCTACGTACCGAGGAATTCGCCGGCGATCGGCGATCTTTTCGACCTGTTCGACTTCGATCATGGTCGAGACCGCTAAGATTCGGAAGGCGTGTAAGGGTCTTTGCGCATTCTGACCAAAGCGGCTCTTCGGAGTCGGTGCCGACCGTACTCGCGGTGCGGTCGGCACCACTATTTCCGATCGACTGCACTTGAATGTGGTTCGCTCCCCGGCTGTTCCGAGAAGATCATAGGCCATACAGTGAGGTTTCCAGGGATGCAGGTTTGGGGGAAGTGAATGTTCCCGAACCAACGCTGGAACGAGAATTGGAGAGGGAAACCCGACCGCCTTGGAACTGTGGTCGGCAAACCGGAAGCTATCGACGGACCATGCGGTCAGGAAAAAAGCCCGACCGTCGCCGTCGATGCTGTCAGCGTTTGGCTCGTAGGGACTGAATTGCAGATCGATTACGGGTTGGATGATTACGCGGCCTAAGTGAAAAATGGTAAATCAAAAGACCACTTACCGGACTTCTTGCTTCCTACCTTGATGCCGCGTTACGCAGTCGCGGAGCGTCGAACAAAGTTCGCAAATCGTGCGGGATTAGCTTTTGACGATTCAAGAACTCGTGGTCTCGCGATTCTGTGTCTAAGTACTCGCAACGCTTCGTACGCTACACAAAGCGTACTCAGTTCTTCCCTAGGCGGAGAACAATCGTACAGTTCCAGTTCCCGCTTAAACATGGCTAACTCAACTTTCGGCACAAGTTGGGCCAGCTTTTGAGGGTTAGTTTCGTTCAGGGTTTTCAGAAAGATTTCTTCCCATAACACAAGTTTGATGTCGCTCATGGGTTACGAGCATAAGGGGGCGGTAATTTTGGAACTGTTCAATTTTAGACAGTCGCACTCTCTCTAATTTCGGGGATGCTCCGCACAAACGTGCGACCTAAACTCCTTGTCGCGTTCCGCTTCATACTTCCGCTTCATTTCTTCCATTGACTCGTCACCAAGCCGTCCAGACCCTTTGAATACCCATGGACAAACGGAACACGCCCAACCGTGGAATCTCTCTCGTTCAACCCACACCATTTCACGTGCCAAGGAACACCGCTGCCGGGGTAGGTTTTGCGGGGATCGGCATCATTCACATCTACGAACGGAGCAAGTCTTGAACACAGTCTGCCAGTCTGCTCATGCCGTCCGCTTTAGCAACCACTGCGTCAACAGCAAGCCCCTTGTTAGGAAATGCTCTGGTGATCGCTTCGCTGTACATGGTGAATAGAACTATCAAGACGTTTGGCATCATCTCTTTCAGCACGGATGCCGCAACGATACCATTCGTCCGGGGCATCGCCGCATCCAGAAGAATCAAATCGGGTTTGAGCTTCCGGGCTTGTTCGATGGTGTCTTCGCCATCGGCTGCCTCGCCGCAGACGTCAAGGTCTTGCTGAGTAAGATATGTACGAAGGACCCTGCGAACGGTGTCGCTGTCATCCGCCACTAGAATCCGCTTTAGCATCATATTGACTCGCTGAGGGCTTGGAACGAACTGTCGTGTAGTTCCGTGAGGCGGGCTACCTCGTTGTCATCGGCAATCAGTGCTCGCGCGACGTGCGCATGGTTAGGCTTGATGACTGAGCCATGTCCAATGTAGGACACGCTACAGAGACGTAAAGGGCCTGTTAATACAGCGAATACTGCATAGCGCCTCGGGGGAAACCTTTAGACATCGCGGGGGCATCCGCGCCCTTCATCTTGAAGTGCTTTCACACCGCGTGATAGTCTCCGCCGGCAGGAGACGCGATGCTCATTGGAGAGCGGTTGCGCGCGCTGCGCGAACAGAAAAAGATGTCCCAGGGAGACATCGAAAAGCGCACCGGACTCTTACGCTGCTATATTTCGCGCGCTGAGAACGGCCACAGTGTTCCGGCGATCGAGACGCTGGAAAAGATAGCGCGTGCAATGGGAGTCCCGATGTACCAACTCTTTTACGATGGTGAGGATCCCCCTGATCCGACGCCGAAAGTAGACGAGGGTTGGGGCAGTTCTGGCCGCGACGCGAGAACGCTTCATAGATTTCGCAGACTAATGAGCCGTATCGATCAGGATGACTTGAGGCTTCTGTTTTTCATGGCGCAGAAACTCTCTCAGAAGAAAAAACGCGGCTAAATTTAGATGAACAACATCCGGATCGGTACATCGGCGTTCACGGCAGCGGGTTGGGAAACCGCATTCTATCCGGCTGGCATGAAGCCAGCAGACTACCTCAGCTATTACGCCACGAAGTTTAATACCGTTGAGGTGGATTCCACATTTTACCGCACGCCATCGGTTGCCACGGTGAACGGATGGGAACGCAAGACGCCCCCTGGTTTCATTCTGGCTGCTAAAGTTCCGCAGAAAATCACGCACGAAAAGGTGTTGCAGGACTGCGACGAAGACTTGAAATACTTTCTCGAAACGATGGACTTGATGGGCGATAAACTCCGGCCGCTGCTGTTCCAATTAGGATACTTCAACAAATCCGCGTTCAAGAGCGGAAAGGAATTTCTCGCCCGACTCGCGCCGTTTCTCAAGAAACTTCCGAGTTATGAGAGTCCGCCGCTGGGATACGAGTCACTCGCATTCACTGCTTCGGCGGTTGCTCCTCATTCATCTGCTTCAGTTTCTGTTCGAGCAATCCCTTCTCCTGCTCCTTGGTGAGCTTCGGGAACAGCAATACGAACTGTAATCGCACGCCCCATGGTGAAACTCCCGGCGGATGAACCGCGTTTCCATAGAGTTGTGCGGTGATGTTCACCGGCTGGAATCCAACCTTCATGATTCTTCCCACTCCCCCGCCGAACGGCACCGTCCAGACGCTTCCGCCAGGCGCTCTCCAGTTCGCAGTGACAATCGGCGAGGTGGTGAGGTACCAGCCCTTCTTCATGTTGTAGTTGACAAACCATTGGAGGAGGAACTGGTTCACGGGCGGCTTGTTGACCGCGCCAGCACTGTTGAAATCAGATTGGCCGGCAACGGACCAGAGATTGTTTGCAAGAAAACCAATCGTCCATGGCTTGGGCTGCACGAGCACGACCACCGAGGGCCCTAGACTGAATTTTCCCTGTCCCAGATAAGTCGTGTTAGTTGCGGTGGGAAATACGAAGCTCGGACCGAGGCCCCAGATCACCTTGCTCTTTTTCGGCGAGATGAAAAATGTTGGATTCATGTCTCCCAGCCCGTATACGCCGGTAGTTAGCGTGGGTGGGCCGGATGCTTGCGGTATCGGAAGCGGTTGGTAAATGATCGGAGTAATCCAGCGGACGATCAGATTCCAGTTCTTCGATACAGTGATCGGAATCACGGGCTGAATGTTCAGAACATTCTGGGTGCGGTCGCCCGGGCTGTTGTTGAAGTTGAAATTGTCCTGTATGGGAACGCTGATCAGGGCGGCTACCGGGTTCTGCGCCGCATTTCGCAGCGCGTCGGAATTTACCGCAGCCGCCTGCGTATCCTGCGTGGCGACCTCAGCTCCTGTCGGGCCTACGGGCGTATCTTGCGCCATCACCGGCCCAGTCAATGGAATAAAGGCCACCATTGCCCCAAACACAAGGCTCACTCGAGCTGACCGTTTCATAGCCGTCAACCTCCCGTTTCTTTGGTCACAGTCGATTCAAGTGTCCCCAACGGTTTGGCAATAGTAAGCTTGGCGGTCACGCGGTGGAATTGGCAGAACTACCAGTGGGATGCGCTCAGCTAAAGCATGGTAGTGCCTGATTAACGCTGCCAGCTCCACCGGTCGATGCAACACCATGCAGCGCGTTGCTTCCGCAACGCTTCAGCAGGAGAAGGATCTGTTTGGCTGTACTCGGCCAGAACCTAGCCAGGGCAGCGTTCCGACTGGTCCAACCCTAACAAGCGATTTTAGCTTTTGTTTTCAATGCGAGGGAGGTTCACGCTGAGTGTTGCGTCCACCCATTGAGACCGCCGCCGTTATCGGACATGTGAAACTGGGCCCAAACCACTTGATTGCATAACAATGTCGGCCCCGCTCGAATCGAGTGGGCGTTTGTTGATAGGCTCGGGAAGACGGAGCCGGAATTCGGTTCGCACGCGGGACAGCTCGATACCGGACATGGCGTGAACTGAAACGCCGCGCACTTGAATGAGCATCCCGCTCCTTCGCGAGAGGGAGTTCGAATAACTAATCATGGTCTGAAGTTTACGATCGAAGAGATGTATAGGTCGGACTGAAGCCGACCGCTAGATTACGAACGAGCCGAAGTCGTCAAGGCCGACAAGAAAGACCACCCAGCAAGCGGAAGGCAAAACTCTTTTAAGTGACTGGAGAGGTCTGCTCAAAAATTGTTTGACAGGGCCGACATTGTTAGAGATGTCCGGTTTGCGCGTTAACCAAGCACTGAGCCTGAGGCACCCGACAAGGCTTCCTGGGGTTATAATCGCGGCCAATTATGCCCCTCGCTCCAGGCACAAAACTTGGACCTTACGAAATTCAGTCACCGCTGGGTGCGGGCGGTATGGGCGAAGTTTATAGAGCCAAGGACACTCGCCTCGACCGCACAGTCGCAATCAAAATTTTGCCAGAGCAACTTTCCAGTGATCCGGTTTGCAAGCAGCGATTCGAACGCGAAGCGAAGACGATTTCCAGCCTGAATCACCCTCATATTTGCACGCTGCACGATATTGGCTCGCAGGACGGCGTGGACTATCTGGTGATGGAGTGTGTGGAAGGTGAGACTCTTGCCAGGCGGCTGGAAAAAGGTCCGCTGCCGCTCGATCAGGCGCTCAAATACGCCGCGCAGATTGCCGACGCGCTCGATAAAGCGCATTGTAGCGGCGTCATCCACCGTGATCTAAAACCTAGCAACATTATGCTGACGGCGACGGGAACCAAGCTTCTCGACTTCGGCCTGGCGAAGCCTGTAGTTCCATTTGCGAGCCCAGCGACGATGACGGCGACGATGCGGGAATCACCGGTCACGGAGCAGGGCGCGATTATCGGGACATTTCAGTACATGTCGCCTGAGCAGATCGAAGGCCGAGAGTTAGATAGCCGAAGCGACATATTTTCGCTCGGTGCGGTCATCTACGAGATGCTTACAGGCAGGCGGCCTTTCGAAGGGAAGAGCCAACTCAGTGTCGCTTCGGCCATCCTGCAAGAGGAACCCGGACCCATCAGCACGACAAAGCGGATCACTCCGCCAGCGCTGGAGCGAGCGGTCAAGCAATGCCTCGCAAAAGATCCGGAGGACCGCTGGCAGTCCGCACGGGATTTGGAATTGGAATTGAAATGGATTGTGGAAGGCGGGACGCAAGGCACGCCAGCGCCGGCAGCTTCGGCGAGAGGAATCCCCTCGCTCGGCAAACCAACACTAGCGCTGGGTCTGGGCGCGCTCCTCCTTGGCGCATTGATCGCGGGCTCCGCCACGTGGATGCTAAGGACGCGGCATTCTCCTGTGCCACAGCCGGTCAGTCGCACGGCGATTACGCTCCCTCCCGATCAGCGACTTGCGGGATTAGATCATCCCGCAATAGCTCTCTCACCGGACGGCACTCGTCTGGCGTACGTTGCAAGTCAAGGCGGCACGCAGCAGATTTATTTACGGGCGCTGGACAGCCTGGCAGCCACACCGATTCCCGGAACCGAAGACGCAGTCAATCCTTTCTTTTCCCCTGATGGCCAATGGTTGGGTTTTTTTGCACGCCAAAACTTGTACAAAATTCCGTTGAATGGGGGACCAGCGCGGACTGTGTGCGCCGCTGGAAACCCTCGGGGCGCCAGTTGGGGCCGTCGGGGAATGATCGCCCTCGCACCCACAGGCGTAAGCGGGCTGCAGCAAGTCGCTGAAGCAGGTGGAACTCCGCAGCCGCTGACGCATATCGAAAAAGGAGAGGTCGCTCACCGTTGGCCCGAGTTCTTGCCAGACAGTACGGCCATGTTTTTCGTTGTGGGCGCGACGGCCTCTAACTGGCTAAGCGCGCAGATTGCGGTTCAATCCATCGAGAACGGCGAACGACGGAATCTGATTCAAGGAGCCACACAGCCTCGCTACGCGACCTCCGGATACTTGCTTTACGTGCATGGGAGGAGCTTGATGGCCGTGCCGTTCGATCCTCAACGGACTACCGTCACCGGTGAGGCGGTCCCGCTCGTGGATGGTATTCTGCAATTTCCTTCCAGCGGAGCCGCCCAGTATAGCGTCTCCTCCACAGGAACTCTGGTCTATGTTTCTGGGGGCGCGCAATCGGCGCAACGCACACTGGTGTGGGTCGCTCGCGACGGGACTGAGAAGGCCCTAGCTGCTCCTCCGCACGCCTATCGGGGACCCCGAATTTCCCCCGACGGCAGACGAGTAGCCGTTTCCATCGAAGATCAGGAGACACAAATCTGGTTGTATGACCTCGCTCGAGAATCGTTGACCCGGATGACGTTTGATGGGAATTCGAACATCAACGCGATTTGGACACCGGATGGTAAGAAACTAACATTTGCTTCAAACAAGGAAGGCCCTGTAAACATATTCTGGGAAAGGGCCGACGGGAGTGGCGGGCTCGAGCGGTTGACTAATGGTGAGTACCTCCATTCACCCATGTCCTGGTCCTCGGATGGGCAACTCCTGGCTTACAGTGAAATCAACGCCACTACGGGGTATGACATCTGGGTGATGCGAGCTAGTGACCACAGCTCGCAGCTCTTCCTCCGAACTCCGTTCAATGAAAGTGCTCCAAGATTTTCCCCTGACGGTAAATGGCTGGCCTACGTGTCGAATGAATCGGGCCGCTACGAAATCTATCTGCGGCCATTTCCCGGTCCCGGCGGCAAGTGGCAAATCTCGACCGAAGGTGGCACGGAGCCGGTGTGGAACCGCAACGGGCGGGAGTTGTTCTACCGAAACGGCGACAAGATGATTGCGGTGGACATTGTGGCGCAACCAAATTTCGTTGCCGGCAAGCCGCGGCTGCTCTTTGAAGGAAAGCACGAATTAAGTCCGGGGACGTTCGCCTACTATGACGTATCTCCCGATGGTCAGCACTTCTTGATGCTGAAAGCCAGTGAAGCGGGCGAAGCAGCGCCGACGCAAATCAACATCGTGCTGAACTGGTTTGAGGAACTGAAACGATTGGCGCCAGTAGCGACGAATTGAGGCGCTAGTTCGACAGATCTCTTTCAATCCCACCTGCGGCACGAAGCGTAGAAACGACCACACTCGGAATTTCAATTCAAGCCTCCACACGACGACTTTCGGTTGGTCGGATACTCGGAAGTTATCGTCGGCGGCATCCCTAAGTCGTGGTTAGTCGCGTAACCGGTAACTAGTACGGCTCCCACCTCGATGTGTGCAATCTCATGGACAGCCGCGAGGAGGTGGCGTCCATGAGAAGGAAGACAAAACGGGGCAAGTCAAATCGTACGAAAACGAAGCTAGGGCTACCCGACCTAGAGCACGCCAAATCGGCTGTGCTGGTTAGCTTGCGGTCCCCGGAATCACAACGGAGCTACCGGCGTTCCATCGACGATTTCGTCCGCTGGTATTGCTCTGAGCCTCGGCTCTCCTTCAACAAGACAGTCGTTACGCGTTATCGGATTCATCTCGAAGAGCGGTTGCTGGCGCCAGGCACCATCAACGTCAGGCTGGCTGCGGTGCGCCGACTGGCATACGAAGCGGCAGATACGGGCCTGCTGAGCCCAGAACTCGCAGCCGGCATTCGCCGCGTGAAAGAATCGAAGAAACTAGGAATCAGACTAGGGAATTGGTTGACGGCTGAAGAGGCCCGTGCCCTCTGGCAAATCCCTAGCGCATACTCGCTGAAAGGAAAGAGGGATCGTGCCATCCTTGCCGTGCTGCTCGGCTGTGGATTACGTCGAGGAGAGCCGATTGATCTGACGTCTGACCACATTCAACGCCGGGAAGATCATTGGGCCATCGTCGACCTCATCGGGAAGGCCGGACATGTCCGCACGGTCCCGATGCCTCAATGGGTGAAGCGCACAATCGACGAATGGCTGGATGCGGCTCACATCAGCCAGGGCAAACTATTCCGGTGCGTCAGTCGAAAAGGGACAGCATGGGGTACGGAGATCACGGAGAAAGTGGTCTGGCACGTCGTAAAGGAATACGCGACGAAACTGGGAGTCTCTAAACTCGCGCCGCATGATCTCCGGCGATCTTGCGCCCGTCTCTGTCATAGTGCCGGTGGCGAGTTAGAGCAAATCCAATTCCTACTGGGTCACGTTTCCGTCCAGACGACCGAGAAATATTTAGGGTGCAAACAGCGACTGCGGGAGGCGGTGAACGATCAAATCGGGATCGAGCCAATCGCATAGCCGGAAAAACAGATCGCTCTCCATTCAGAGCGGCACTGTCGTAGTCCCGGTACTCAAGTTACCGGTAACGCGACTTACCAGGAGTTAGCGGAATTCCTCTAATTTCCGCATGGTATTTTTGACAATAGACCGTAACTTCTTCTGCACGTAGCTTCTCGCCTGAGCGCAGTGAACGAACAGTCGTCGAACCATCTCGGCCTGCTGGCTGCCCAAGAGGTGCAGAATATGAGTGAAACAGTGGGTAAACGCCGTGGCTTTTTTGCATCGTGCATGGTCGTATTCACGATTCTGTTGACTTCAACGGCCGCTCGCGCACAGCAGTCAACCGGCACGACATGTTCCCCGGCTGCCACCGAGAGCCTCGATTCCAAATACTTGCCGACCCCACCGGGAGCGTTCAAGGGTGAGATAAACCTTAACGCTGCGGATTCCAAGCCGTGCTGGCCAGCTCGCGTGGTGCCTCCCAAGGACGCTCCAAACGTGCTTCTCATCATGACTGATGACGTTGGCTTTGGAGCTCCGAGCACTTTCGGCGGCGTTATCCCTACTCCCGCTTTGGATCGGGTCGCACAGATGGGATTGCGCTACACTCAGTTCCATTCCACTGCGCTCTGCTCACCAACTCGCGGAGCGCTCATCACTGGCCGCAATCACCACTCAGTGGGCTTCGGCGTGATTTCCGAGTTGTCGACCGGATTTCCCGGCTACAACAGCATCATTCCGCGAGATTCGGCTACCATCGGCGAGATCCTCAAGGAGAATGGCTACGCCACATCCTGGTTCGGCAAGGACCACAACACGCCCGCCTATGAGGCAAGTCAACTTGGCCCGTTCGAGCAATGGCCCATCGGCATGGGTTTCCAGTATTTCTACGGCTTCGTTGGCGGCGACACCAGCCAGTGGGAGCCCAACCTGTTCCGCAACACCACGGCTATCTATCCTTACGTTGGGAAGCCAGGCTGGAACCTGACGACGGCGATGGCGGACGATGCCATTCAATATCTGCAACAGATGAATGACCTCGATCCGCAGAAAAAATTCTTCCTCTACTACGTGCCCGGTGGCACGCATG
>Ga0210387_10000846_pt1 | contig 22396 bp, 19 predicted proteins | sample IncBWC7OmetaG_FD_160108 | JGI IMG/M metagenome (GOLD analysis project Ga0210387, IMG submission 160108) | Forest soil microbial communities from Barre Woods Harvard Forest LTER site, Petersham, Massachusetts, United States - Inc-BW-C-7-O ...
GAAGAGTGCAGTCATGGCCAGGGCGATGCTCGTTCCTTTGCTCAGATCCATGATCATGTCCTCGGCGGTCTCGGGCTTGCGGCCGAAAGTATAGCCGAGGTCAGGGAAATGGTTAGCCGCCCCCTGTTTCGCCCCGTATCGAGCAAAAAATCCGAGGTATCATCGGCCTGTGCGCACGGACGAGGAGCTGATGGCCGCCTACATTTCGGGGGAGAAGGCGGCATTTCGCGAGCTCTTTCAGCGCTACAGCCCGCTCTTGCTGCGGGCCATGGCGCGCGATCTGCGCAGTCCGGAAGAAGCCAACGACCTGGTGCAACAGACTTTTTTGCACCTGCATCGCAGCCGGCTGGACTTCGAGCCGGGTCGCAAGCTCAAACCGTGGATCTTTACCATCGCTCTGAACCTGAAGCGTGAGTATTTCCGGCGCAGCAAGCGTCGCTACGAGACCTCGCTCGAGGACGACCGCATCGCCGAGCCCTATGAAGGGCCGCGCGGTCAGGAGAAATCCGACGCAGCACGCGAGACGGAGCGTGCGCTCAGCGCCTTGCCGCCGGACCACCGCGAGGTCATCGAGCTGCATTGGTTCGGCGGGCTGAGCTTTCCGGAGGTCGCGGAGGCCGTCGGTTCCACGGTCGCAGCGGTGAAGGTGCGCGCACACCGCGGCTACGTCGCCCTGCGCGCGCGCCTGGGTGATGAAGCGCCCGAGCACGACGGCATCCCCGCTACCAAGCCGAGCCCGGAGGGGAGTCACTGATGGACTGCGCGGAGATTCGCGACGCGTTCGTGAACGGTACAGTTCCGCCGAGCCCAGCAGTGCACGCGCATCTGGAGACTTGCTCGCATTGCCGCGAGCTGTTCGAGCACGACGCCGAGCTGGGTCGTTCGCTCGCTTCGCAAGCCACACTGGCCGTTCCACCGTCCGAGGAGCTGTTCGGCGAGCTCGAAACTCGCCTGGCAGATGAAACGGGCTTGCGCGCTTGGCTCCGGTCGCGACCCACGCGGCTGCGCTTCTTGCTCGTTGCACTGACCGCGCTGTGCGCCGTAGCTGTGGGCGGTTGGCTCAATCGGCGGTCGGATTTTGCGGCGTATCCCGATGCGCGCCTGATGGTGCTGCTCGGCCTGTACTTGCTCGGCATCTTGTTGGCGTTCGAAAAGGAGCTGTTTCTGTCGGTGCGCCGCGCTGCGTTCGCTGACTATGGCTGGTTCCTGCTAGGCGCGCTCGCCCTGCCCTTCGTGCTCGCACTGGCTCCTGCGACCGACGCGAGTCGCGCTGCCGGTCCGGAAGGCGCGCTCGGTTGCTTCAGCTACGGCGCGTTGCTCACGCTGCCCACGGCGGCGCTATTGTGGGCGTTCGACCGGGATGACGAGCTCTCGCTGCGCACGGTTTGCTTGAGCGCAGCAGCGCTCGGCCTGTCCGCGAACCTGCTGCTCGAGCTGCATTGCTCGAACGGGAATTTCAGACACGTGCTGCTGGGTCACGCGAGCTTGGGTGTGGCATGGCTCATTGCCTGGGCACTCACGCGGCGCATCAGTCGTGCGCGCGTGTGAGCTCGCGCACGAGACTACTGCGCCACTATTTGCGGAAGTGATCGGCGAAGGGGTTGTTCTTGAAGCCGGGCGCGTTGGGTTGGGGCTTGTTGCTTTGAGGCGCTGGGCGTCCGCCCTGTGGTCGCCCGCCGCGATTGTCTGGGCGAGGCCCGCCTGCTCCGCCGCCGCCTGCGGGGCGGACGCCAGCGCCGCCGACTGATTGGGCGTCACTGCCGCGCTTGGCGCTGAGCGCGATGCGCTTGCGCACCAGATCCACCTCCAGCACGCGCACGCTCAATTTATCGCCCACTTTGACGACTTCGTTCGGATCTTTCACGAAGCGGTCCGCGAGCTGCGACACGTGCACGAGGCCGTCTTGGTGCACGCCAATGTCCACGAAGGCGCCGAAAGCGGTCACGTTCGTGACCACGCCCTCCAGCACCATTTCGGTCTTCAAGTCTTCCATCGTGCGCACGTCGTCGCGAAATTTGGGCGGCTCGAACGTCGCGCGTGGATCGCGACCGGGTTTTTTCAGCTCGCTCAAGATGTCGTTCAGCGTGAACGCGCCCACGTCCCCGGCTTGATATTTTTGGGGGTCCAAGCGCTCCAAGAGCTCGCGGTTGCCGATCAAGGAGACCACGGGCACTCCCAGATCTTGCGCCATGCGCTCGACCAAGGCGTAGCGTTCGGGGTGCACGGCGCTCGCGTCGAGCGGGTGCTCGCCGCCACGCACGCGCAAGAAGCCCGCCGCTTGCTCGTAAGTGCGCGGTCCGAGCCCCGGCACCTCGAGCAACTTGGCACGACTCGAGAAGGCGCCCTTCTCGTTGCGGTGGCTGACGATCCTTTTCGCCAGTGTCGGACCGATGCCGGCCACGCGCGACAAGAGCGGTGCGCTCGCCAAGTTCACCTCTACGCCCACGCTGTTCACGCAGCTCTCCACGACCTCATCCAGCTTTTTGGCTAAAAATGGCTGAAAAACGTCGTGCTGATACTGGCCGACGCCGATGCTCTTGGGATCGATTTTGACCAGCTCGGCGAGCGGGTCCTGCAGCCGCCGGGCGATGCTGATCGCGCCGCGCACGGTCAGGTCGAGGTCGGGAAATTCCTCGCGTGCGATGTCGCTCGCTGAATACACGCTGGCGCCCGCTTCGCTCACGGACACGCACAGTGGCAAGGTGCCTTGCGTGAGGCCTTCCTCCTTCAAACGGTCGCGCACGAAGGCTTCGGTCTCGCGACCGTGCGTGCCATTACCCACCGCGACCGCGACAATCGGGTACTTTTTGCAGATAGCGCGCAGTGATTGGCGCGCGCGCTCGAGCGCGGAGTCGCCCTGCACCAAGTAAATCGTCTCGTGCTCCAGCAATTTGCCGGTGTCGTCTACGACCGCGCACTTGCAACCCGTGCGTTGCCCCGGGTCGATGCCGAGCACTGTCTTGGTCCCGAAGGGCGCGGACAGCAGCAGCTCGCGTAAATTCTGAGCGAACACGTCGATGGCGCCTTTGTCGGCCTGCATTTTGAGCTCGACGCGCACGTCGACCTGCACTGAATGCAGCAGCAAGCGCTCGACACCGTCTTTGATTGCCGCTGAAAGTTCGCTGGCCCACGGCGACTGGCTGGACAGCTTCACGTGCTTTTCCACGAACGGCACGACCTGGCTCTGGTCGACATCCAACCCGCCACGCAGTACGCCCTCGGTTTCACCCCGCCGAATCGCCAAATAGCGGTGCGAAGGGATCGTGGCGATCGGTTCTTCGAACGAAGCGTAGCTGTCGAATTTCGTGGTTTTGTCTTCGAAATCCTTGGTCTTCGCGACGCGGATGGTCCCGTCACGCACGTACGCTTCGCGCGTGTGTTTGCGCACTTCCGGATCCTCCGCGATACGCTCGGCGCAGATGTCGCGCGCGCCAGCGAGTGCGGCCGCAACGTCCGGCACTTCCCTCTCGGCATTGACGAAGCTCTCGGCGCTGGTCTTGGGTGCACCGTCCCGACCTTGGGCCCAAATCAAATCGGCGAGCGGCTCGAGGCCGCGCTCTTTGGCGATCGTGGCCCTTGTGCGACGCTTGGGCTTGAAAGGCAAATACAGGTCTTCGAGCTCTGCCTTCGTCGGCGCGGCGGCGAGCTTCTTTGCCAGCTCGGGCGAGAGCTTGCCTTGGCTGCGGATCTCGTTCGTGATTGAGGCTCGGCGTGCCTCGAGCTCCACCAAGTACGTGCGGCGCTCTTCGATATTCCGGATCTGCACTTCATCCAGCCCCCCGGTTGCCTCTTTGCGGTAACGTGCGATGAACGGCACCGTCGCGCTCTCAGCCAACAGCTTGACGACCGCGCTCACGGAGGCGCGTGGCAGATTCAGCTCGGCAGCGAGCACTGGGATGGGATCGAACGGCGTTTCGACAGGCTCTGACATCGCCGGCATTTGTTAGGCTCTAGCTAGACTTTTGTCCAGTACCAGCTTTCCCTGTGTCAAAGACGGCCCAACTCAGTTACGCCCGTGGCCATGAGCCCGAAGGGCCTCCTTTTCATCACGCTCTTCAACAGCATCCTCGGGTTGAGCGTGTTGTTTCCGATCCTTGCACCGCTCGGGCGTGAGCTCGGCTTGAGCGAGCTACAAGTCGGCTCGCTCTCGGCCAGCTACGCGCTCATGCAGGTGCTGGTCAGCCCATCCTGGGGTCGGTTGAGCGAGCGCGTGGGTCGAAAGCGCGTGCTCTTGACCGGTGTGCTGGGTTTTGGCGTGAGCTTTCTGGCGTTTGCGCTGATCGCTGACTTCGGTGGGCGCGCGCATCTGTCGACACCGGTCTTGTTCGCGTGCTTGCTGGCGGCTCGTGTGGTGGGCGGCGCGTTCTCGTCGGCCACGCTGCCGACCGCTCAAGCGTACATGGCCGACATGACTGGCCGGCACGACCGTACCGCGGGCATGGCCTTGATCGGCGCGGCGTTTGGCCTGGGCGTAATCTTCGGGCCCTTGATTGGCGCGGCATTTTCCCTCGTTAGCTTGTTGGCTGCGGTGTACTTCTCGGCTTCCGTCGCGTTCCTGAACGGCGCGTTCGTCTGGTTTTTTCTGCCAGAATCCAAGCGCTTGATCAGTGGCGATCCACCGAGCAAGACGGCGCACGTCGCGCGGCTGGTGTGGCCGCTCTTGGCGATGGGCTTCACGCTCAGCCTCGCCTCGGTTGCGATGGAGCAGACCATCAGCTTCTACTACCAAGACCGCCTGCACCTCTCGAACCATGCCACGCCGCGCTCCGTCGGCATGGCGCTCGGGGTTTACGGCTTGGTGGCGGTCTTTACGCAGGGCTTCCTGGTGCGGCGCTACAAGTGGGCACCGCTCAGCTTGCTGCTGCTCGGGATGCCCATCGCATTTGGCGGTTACTTCTTGCTGATCTTCGCGCACCGTTTCGGTCTGCTCACCTTGGCGCTCGGCGCACAAGCCTTCGGCCAGAGCTTGGCGGTGCCCGGCGTGACCGCAGGCATATCGCTCGGCGTGAGTGAGGACAATCAAGGTGTGGTCGCCGGTTTGAACAGCTCCGCGCTCGGTTTTGGGCGCATGTTGGGGCCCCTCGCCGGCACCGGTTTGTACGAGTTTCGCCACGAATATCCGTACATGCTGAGCTGCGCCTTGCTCGTGCTGGTGATGCTCACACTGCTCTCCAATCGCAGCTTGCGGCATTCACTACGTAGCGACGCGGCGTGACTCCGACGTCTCCCGCGGTGCTCGCGCTGCTTTCGCTGACGGCGTTCGTCGCTGGGTTGGTCGACGCGGTGGCTGGCGGTGGGGGCTTGTTCACCGTACCGGCGCTGCTCGCCGTCGGTTTGCCTCCGAGCGTCGCGCTGGCGACGAACAAGGGCCAGGCTGCGCCCGGCGCGGTCTCCTCCTTCGTGACGTTCTTTCGGCGTGGCGGCGTAGACAAGAAGCGCGCGCCGCTCGGCTTCGCGTGCGGCTTCGTGGGCTCGCTCGTGGGCGCGCGCTTGCTGCTCGCGATTCGCCCCGAGCCGCTCCGCCCAATCGTCGTTGCGCTCTTGCTGTTTGCGCTCACGGTCATGCTCTTGCGTTCTCGGATCACGGTGCGCAGCGCGCCACTTTCGCGACCGCGGCTCGTGCTGACTGTGGTGTGCCTAGCGCTCGGCACGTACGACGGCTTCTTCGGCCCTGGCACGGGCTCGCTCTTGATCGTCCTATTCGTGACTCTCTTTGGCGACAGCCCGCTGTACGCGTCCGGTAACGCGAAGGTCGTCAACTTGGGCTCGAATTTGGCGGCCTTTCTGCTGTTTGCCTGGCGCGGTGCGATCCTCTGGCAAATCTCGCTGCCGATGGCGCTGGCCAACGTCGTGGGTGCTCGGCTCGGTGCGCGCTTGGCACTCCGCCAAGGCGACCGCTTCGTGCGCGTCGTGGTGGCGGTCGTCGTGGTGGCGGTAGTGCTAAAACTCGTCTTCGATATGCTCAGATCTGCTCAATTTGCCGGCACGCTGCCAAATCCCTGGCGATGATTGAGCGAAAAAAGTATGTCTGAAGAGCGTACCTGAAACCAGTTTCTGTCGCGCAGTCAGCGCCAGTTCATTGCGAGAGACCCGTCCACTATGCCATTCCCTAAAGACTTCACGTGGGGCGCGGCTGCTGCCTCGTATCAGATCGAAGGCGCCGCAGACGAAGACGGTAAAGGGCCGTCGGTTTGGGATATGTTCTGCAAAAAGCAGGGCACCGTGTTTCAGAAGCACACGGGAGACGTCGCCTGCGATCACTATCACCGCTACCGCGAAGACGCTGGCTTGATGAAGCAGATCGGGCTTCAAGCGTATCGGCTGAGCATCTCCTGGCCGCGTGTATTGCCGAACGGTGTGGGCGCCAAAAACGAGGCCGGCCTCGCTTTCTACGACAAACTCGTCGACGCGTTGCTGGAGGCCAACGTCGAGCCGTACGTCACGCTCTTTCATTGGGACTACCCGCTCGCGCTCTATCACCGCGGCAGCTGGCTCAATCGAGATTCATCCGATTGGTTCGCGGAATACACGGCGCTGATCGTCGATCGTCTGTCGGATCGGGTGAAGAATTGGATGACTTTCAATGAGCCGTCCGTGTTCATCGGCACGGGTTATCAGGCGGGTTACCACGCGCCAGGTGACAAATTGCGCTTCGCGGAGGTCACGCGCGCGTCGCACAACGTGCTGCTCTCTCACGGCAAAGCGGTGCAAGCCATCCGCGCCCACACGAAGCAGCCGTGCCGCGTGGGCTATGCGCCGGCCACTTCGGTGCGCATTCCACACACGGACACGGAGGCGGACATCGCCGCCGCCAAGCACGCCATGTTCGACTCGTTCGAACGCAGCGTATGGCTCAACGGTCTGTGGATCGATCCGGTTTTCTTCGGCAAATACCCGGATGGCTTGCTCGCCGCCTACGGCGATGAAGGCCCGGAGATTCAAGCCGGAGATCTCGCGACGATCTGCCAACCGCTGGACTTTTTCGGGACCAATATTTACACCTGCGAACGAGTGCGGGCCAGAGCCGACGGCAAGCCGGGCTCGGAGGTCGTGCCTTATCCGCCCGGCTATCCGATCACGGGCATCAACTGGCCGGTTGCGCCGGACGCGCTCTATTGGGGCGCGCGCTTCTTCTTCGAACGCTACAAGAAACCGATCTACATCACTGAAAACGGCCTTTCCATGCGTGATTGGGTCGCGGTGGACGGCAAAGTGCACGACCCGCAGCGGATCGATTTTTTGACGCGCTATCTCTCGGCTCTGCGCCGCGCCAGTGAGCACGGCGCCAACGTCGCGGGCTACTTTCAATGGTCGGTCATGGACAACTTCGAATGGGCCGAGGGCTACCGCGAGCGCTTCGGCTTGATTCACGTCGACTACCAGACTCAAAAGCGCACCCTGAAGGATTCGGCTCACTTCTACGCCGAGGTGATCCGCGCGAACGGCGCCAACCTCCCGGAGCTGCCCTTGACGGTGATGTAGGCCGAGCGCGCTTCGAGCGCCCTGAGCGGCCCTGGCGTGGGCGTTGCAATGTGCGGCGAGTATGTCCCTTCGGCGTATCGTCGTTTTGCTCGTGGTCGTGCTCGGCGTCAGTCTCGGTCAATGGCTTGCAGCTCGGCCGTATCGTCGACCGCTGTCTGCCGCGGTCGCTCGACCGACGCCGAGCACACCGCTGCGTGCTCCACTGCCGCTGCCCGCGCCGAGTGCCGCGCCGACTCCGGCGAGCGTCAACGTGAGCGCAGCCACGCCCGCGCCGTCGGCAGTCGCAGTCAGCACGCCACCCTTTGAATACACTGACAATTTCCTGCTGGCGGGTCTGGATCGCCGACCCGGCGGCGGAGGCCCCGCGCTGTCCGATACGATCTTAGTCGCTGTCTTCGACGAGCCCAGCGGCGCGCTGGGCCTGATCAGTGTGCCACGCGATTTGTGGGTGGAGATCCCCGGCCACGGTGAAGACCGCATCAACACCGTGATGAACGTCGCGCGGCGCTCGGGTGAGGACCCTCTCGGGCTTTTGGGGCGTGTCGTGGAAAACACACTCGGGTTGCCAATCGCACACGCGTTGGCCATCGACTTAGGCGTCTTCGAGCGCGCGGTAGACGCGCTCGGCGGTGTCACGGTGGACGTGCCATGCCCGATCATCGATCGCTTCATCGACCCGCGTGAACCGAGCGGTTATCGCAAATTGGATCTGCCCGCAGGCAGCGTGCGTTTGGACGGCGTGACGGCGGCCATGTACGCGCGCTCGCGCCACGGCCGCTCCGACTTTAGCCGCGCTCGGCGGCAACAGGCAATCTTGGTCGGCATGCGCCACGAGCTCGCCGCGCACGCTATGTTCTTGCGCTTGCCGAAATTGTTTACGGAGCTCGAGGACTCGATCGAGACCGACCTGCGCCGCGTCGACGTGCTCGCGTTGGCTGAGCGCGTGCTGCGTGTCGATGCGAAGCACTTGCACGGCGTCGTGCTTGGCGCCGAACAGACCTCGGCGTTTCAGACGGCCGATGGCAAGGCCGTGCTGCGCCCGAATCATGCGGCGATCGACGCGGCATTGAGCAAACTCTTTTCCGCTCCACCGCCCGGACAACCGCAAGCAGGGTCGGTTTGCCCCCAGGCTGACATCGCGCTCAGCTCGGGCTGAGACCTATACTCCGCGCGCTTTGGACAACCTGACGCATTCACTGGTGGGGCTCTTGGCTGCGGAGGCGGTCGTTCGTTTGCGCGAGCGCCACGGCCCGCTCCGAGCTGGCACGCAAAGCGCGATCTACGTGCTCTCGGTCGTGGGCAACAACCTGCCAGATCTCGATTTCAGCTACTCCCGCATCAGTGGCAAGACCTTCGGGTACCTCTTGCAGCATCGTGGTTACACGCACACGCTGCCGGCTGCAGTGCTGTTTGCCCTGCTGCTGATCGCTGGCGCGTTTGCCTGGGCGAAGCGCCGGCGCGAAGCCTTCGGGCGGGCTGACGGCTTGCTCCTGTGCGCAGTCGCGCTAGCGAGCCCGCTGCTTCACATCGCCATGGACTACGCCAACAACTACGGCGTGCACCCGTTTTGGCCATTTTACGACGGCTGGTTCTACGGCGATTCTTTCTTCATCCTCGAACCGTCGTTTTGGCTCGTGATCATCGCGCCGCTGGCCTTCTCTTTGCGCTCGACCGCGATTCGCGTAGCACTTTGGGTTCTCTTGGCGGCGGCCGTGGCTGCGCTCTGGTATCGGCCGTTCGTGCCCCTCGGTCACGCGCTCGTTTTGTCTGCGCTGTCGCTGGTTTTGCTGCACGTCGCTAGAAAAATAAGTCCACTGTCGAGAGTGCTATTGTCGCTGGGAAGCTTCCTGCTCTTGGTTTTCGGGTTCGTCGCGGGCTCACGTGTCGCCAAGGGCATCGTGGCGGACCAGGCTCGGATCGCGTTTCCAAATGCCCGAACGCTCGACATCGTCGCGACACCGATGCCAAGTAACCCCTTTTGTTGGAGCGTGATCTTGGTCGAGCAAGAGGCGGACCAATACTTGGTGCGGCTCGGCCACGCAGCAACCTTCCCCGCGTGGCTGGATGTCGAGGCGTGCCCCTTCGACCGCGGAGCCAACCCGACCACGCCCTTCGTGCCATTGGACGTGCGTGGCGGAAACCGCCTGCGTTTGACCGATGAGTACCGCGCGCCCACGGTCGAGCTGAACGAATTGGCGCGCGAGCGCTGTGAAGCTCGCGCGCTGCTCCGGTTCGCGCGGGTGCCCTACTTCACCAAGCGCGCACGAGACCGGACTCGCGTGATTGGCGACGTGCGTTACGACCGAAATCCTGGCCTCGACTTTTCGGACTTTCGGCTCTCGCCGGCACAAGGAGAATGTCCTCCGCACGTCCCGCCGTGGCTTCCACCGCGCTCGGATCTGGTCGCGCAGTAACTCGCGGATGCTCTAATTTGCCGGCTATTCGAGCTTAGGGAGGGAGCCCGGGCGCGATTCCTTGAAACGGATTCGGTGTCTTCGCTTAGAATCAGCAGCAGATGTCCGATGATGCGACACGGGCTGAGGCGGGGGTTTCCGCTGCGTCCGCCGACGAAATCCTGAAATTCGTGCTGGAACGCGCACCGGTGCGCGTGTTCGAGGTGAACGCTGATGGCGTGTTCATCATGAACGAGGGCATCAACCCGCCAGGCGGGTCGCCGCCGGCCTCCTTGGTCGGGGTCAGTGCGCTCAAGGCGTATGCGGGCTTTCCCGAGGGGTTGGCCGCGCTTCAGCAGGCGCTCGCTGGCACGTCGAGCGAGGTCCGGTATGCGCGCGACGGCCGAACCTACGACCTGATGCTGAGCCCGCGCCGCAACGAGCGCGGTGAGGTGGTGAGCGTGCTGGGCATGGCTCAGGTCGTCACCGAGCGCGTGCGCGCCGAACAAGAAGCGCGCCGGAGCGAGGAGCGCTTCTTGCGTGTGTTCGAGTCCAACTTGATAGGGCTCACCTTTTTTCGCTTCACCGGTGAGATCATCGACGCGAACGACTCGGCGCTGAGCACGCTCGGTTACACGCGTGCAGACTTGGAGGCCGGTCTTCTGAATTGGCGAACCGCGACCGTCCCGGGCTTCGAGCACGCCGACGACCTCGCGCTGAGCGAGATCGCGTCGACCGGCGTGTGCACGCCGTACGAGAAAGAATTCTATCGCAAAGATGGCAGTCGCCTGCCCGTGCTCTTGGGTGGCGCCACGTTGAGCGAAAGCGGCGGCACCGGCGTCGCGTTCATGCTCGACTTGAGCGAGCGGAAGCAGAGTCAAGAGGAGCGCGAGCGCTTACAAGCGCAGCTGCTACAGGTGCAGAAGCTGGAGAGCTTGGGTGTGCTCGCCGGCGGTATCGCCCATGATTTCAACAATCTGCTGACTGCCATCTTGGGTAGCGCCTCGGCCGCCATGCTCACTTTGCCCAATGAAAGTCCAGCGCGCCCTGACTTGGACAACGTCGTTTTGGCCTCGCGCCGCGCGGCCAACCTCACCCGGCAGCTTTTGGCCTATTCGGGCAAAGGGCACTTCGAGGTTCGCCCGATCGATCTCTCGGTTCACGTGCGCGAGCTCGCGACGTTGCTCGAAACCACGATCTCGAAGAAGGTGCAGCTCCGGTTGGAGCTCACGCAAGACATGCCACCGGTGTCCGCTGACATCGCTCAAGTGCAACAGATCGTGATGAACCTGGTGATCAACGGCGCCGAGGCGATCGGCGATCAGCGCGGCACCGTGCTCGTGACGACGGGGCTCCAGAACATCGACGAGTTCTACGTGCAGAGCCTGTTCTCGAGCGAGGGCATCGCGCCCGGCGACTACGTGTACCTGGAAGTGCACGACACCGGTTGCGGTATGGATGAAGCCACGAAGATGCGCATCTTCGATCCCTTCTTCACGACCAAGTTCACGGGTCGCGGGCTAGGCCTGGCCGCGGTGATGGGCATCGTGCGCGGGCACAAGGGCGCCATCAAGGTGTATTCTAGCCCGGGCAAGGGCACGACGTTCAAGGTCTTCTTTCCAGCCGCGGAGGGCACCGCAGCGCGCCCCGCGCCGGAGGTCATGTCGTTTCGCGGTGAAGGCGTGGCCCTCGTGGTCGATGACGATCAGGGCGTTCGTGAAGCAGCGAGTCGGCTACTCGAATTCTTTGGCTTCAGCGTCTTGCAAGCCGTCGATGGGCGCCACGGTACGGAGGTTTTCCGCCAGCACGAAAGTGAGATCGTGATCGTGATCTTGGACATGACCATGCCCGAGATGAACGGTGAAGAAACGTTCCGCGAGATTCGCCGCGTGCGCTCGGACGTGCCCGTGATCCTGACCAGTGGCTACAATGAGATCGAGGCGACACGTCGCTTCACGGCCAAGGGGCTCGCGGGTTTCTTGCAGAAGCCGTTCACGCCCAAGGAGCTGACTCAGAAGTTGGCCTTGGCGTTGAAGCCGGGCTCGCGCGGCTCCGGCTAGTCGGGAGGCTTGTCCGAAGGGCTCGCGCGTGCTGAACTCAGCACGTGCGCATCGCGTTGATCTATCCGCCGCCCTGGAAAATTCCGGGCCCCGGCGAGGCGCCAGACGCAAACGGTGACGGTCCGCCCTCGGACTATCAGCCGGGTGATTTGGACGCAGACTTCTTCCAAACGCCGTACGGCTTGTTTTCGCTCGGGGCGCAGGCGCTGCGCGCAGGGCATCAGGTCAAGGTTCTGAACCTTTCCGGTTTTGCTTGGTCGAAGGTGGAAGAGGTCGTGCGCTCGCTCGACGCCGAGCTGTTCGGCATGTCGTGTTGGACGTCGAATCGCCGCGGTGTGGCGCTCGTGGCTCGTGCCATCAAGCAACATCACCCGGACGCGCACGTCTTGATTGGCGGGCCGCACGCCACGCCGCTCGGTCGGGAGATGCTCGAGCACTACCCGGACGTCGACACCGTCTCCGTCGGTGAGAGCGAGGAAACGTTCATGGAGCTCGTGGCGCGCCTCGAACGCGGAGAGAGCACGCTCGGCATCCCCGGCAGCTTGTATCGCGACGGAGCTGCGGTCGTGGCGGCTCCTGGGCGTGGCTCGATTCACGATCTCGATACGCTCGCCTCGCCGCACGAATATTTCGACACACACATCGTGATGACGTCGCGCGGCTGCCCGTGGCAATGCACGTTTTGCGGTGCCGAAACGACGTGGGGGCGCGGCTTCCGCGGCCAATCCGTGCCCTACGTGCTGGACGCGCTGGAGAAGGCTGTGGCGCGCCTGAGCGTGAAGATGGTGCAAATCAAGGACGACACCTTCACGACCAACAAGAAGCGCGTGCTCGAGCTGTGTCAGGGGATCCGTGAGCGCAAGTTGCAGTTCCTGTGGAGTTGCGACACCCGGGTAGACGTCCTGAGTGAAGATTTGCTCAGGGAGATGCGGTTGGCCGGTTGCCAGCGACTCAGCCTAGGTGTCGAAACCGGCTCGCCAACCATCCTCCACAACATCAACAAGCGGATTACGATCCAGAAGATCGAGGCGGCGGCCGCGATGGCCAAGCGCGTCGGGATTCAAGTTCGTTTCTATATGATGCTCGGGAACCGCGGGGAGACAGCGGAAACGTTTCAAGAAACACTGGAGTTCTTAGCGCGGGTCAAACCCCACCAGTACATCTTCTCCTGCCTCACGATTTACCCCGGTACGGAGGACTTTCAGCAAGCGGAGCGCGAGAAGTGGCTCGACCGTGAGGTTTACTTTCGGGAGAATTTTCAGGAATTCAAAGTACCGTTCGACGCCAGCGATGAGGTGACCCAGCTCTTGAACGGCTGGTTCGCCAAAAACAAGGGCCTGCAGGACTACTACCGCGAAGGCGTCACAGAATATCAGGCGATCCTCGCGTACCTCGGCGAGCACCACGCGGCGCACCTGGACTTGGCGGGAGCCTACTTCCGCGCGGGGAACTGGGACCTGACGGAGCTGCACGTGCGTCGAGCGCTCGAGCTCGGAACGCCGGTGCCCGGCCTCGCGCTCAACTACCTCGGCTGTGTTGCATTCGCGCGCGGTGACGTGAGTGGCATGCAGGACCATTTCCTCGCGGCGGCACGTGTCGATCCGCAACATTTGGTGCTGATCGAAAATGTGCAGGCCGCTCGGGCCTGGTTCAAGGCCGACGGCCCGAAGCGCGGGCTACCGCTCCACCTGGTCGGAAAGCACGATTTTCAGCTGTTTGAACGGACCGCCCAGCCCGCCCTGCCGGGTCCGCTACCGGACGACTACGCTGCGTGGGGAGCACCGCTGGTCAGTCCCCGGGATCACGCGCGTGAACAGGTCGAGGGTGTTGCAGGAAGTGTCGTCGATCGCCAACGACAACCGATCGAATTCCGGTCGCGCCGTTTGCCCGTAGTTTGACGCTCACTCCCCGGAGTTAGTGGCGGGTTTCGGCGGGGTCTCGAAGCTGGACACACCATTCGACGGAACGCCCGGTTCGGGTACTTCGGGCATGTGTCAGAATGTCGCGCTTGGATCATCGGACTCGGATGTTGCGGTACGAGATTGACATTCTGCTTCGTCATCGCTTAACAACGCGGCATGGCGAACATCAATGACACGATCCGTGCGGCTCTCGACGCCTTCGTCGAGGACATTTCCAACTTGATTCAGCAGGCCGCTTTGGATTCCGTCGAGCAAGCCTTGGCGGGCGCGAGTGTCATTCCGGGGCGCCGCGGTCGCGGTGCGGGGCGCGTCGTTGCTCCGTCGTTCGTCGCGCTCGGGCGCGGTCGGAAGAAGGGTGCCAAGCGCACGGCGGAGGAGCTCGAGCAACTGATCAAGAAGCTCCACGGCTACATCGCCAAGAATCCCGGGCAGCGCATCGAGCAAATCGCACAAGGCCTCGACATCACCACCAAAGAGCTGAACCTGCCGGCGAAGAAGCTGATCAGCGAAAAGAAGCTGTCCACCAAGGGCCAGAAGCGAGCCACGACGTACTTCGCCAAGTGAGCTCGTGGCGCGCTGCGCTGCTCGGAACGCAGACTCGACGGCGCTAACCCTCTGGGAAATCGATGTGAACTCGGTTTCCGTCCGGATCACGCACGTTCAATTGGCGCGTCTCGGTGCCGAAGAGTTTCGAAACTCGAGACTCGACGTGTGCCGACTCGAGCTTTGCCAGAAACTGGTCGAAGCCTTGCGCCACGAACGCGAAGTGCTCCATGCGCAGCTCGCCCTCCGGGTTCGGTTGCTCAGCTACTTCCACCAAGTGCACGACTGGGCGCCCGCCGCAGTACAGCCACGCGCCGCCGAATGAAAATGCGGGGCGACTCCCTAGCGTGAGCCCGAGCACACTCGAGTAAAACTCGATCATGCTGGCGAGGTGGGCAGTGCGCAGGTTGACGTGATCCAAGTGAATGAGCGGCATGGCTATTCACTGTACGTTAGCGGATAGTCCCCCTCGTTAGGAAGCTTGCCATTGACGCGAATGGCTCGCACATCAGCCGTGAGTTGGGCGGGGCGCGCGTAACCGATGCCGCCTGGCAGGCGCCCAATCAAGCGTAACAGCAGCGAAAGTGAGTCTACGGAGCGCGGCGGGCCAGGTAGGCCGCGGATCTTGCGCTCGATCCAAAATTGGCTCACGTCGTCCGCGGACATGCCCAGCACGATTTGATCGAACCCGACGCGGTCCGTCGTGTGCGGCGGGTGATTGAAGGGCAAATAGCGCTGCCCCGAGCCGTCACTATCACCCTCGTTGGTGAAGATACGTCGCAGCTCGGCCAAGCTCAGGTCCTGTACGCTGGAGCTCTTTGCTACGACTACCGCGAGCACGACGCGATCCGAGGCGCGCGCGTTCCGCTCCGCTGTCGGTAGCAGCAAGAGCAGGAGCGCACCGATGCCAAAGCCGAGCCAGGCGCTGGCACGCCGAGCCGCGCTCGACGGAGCGCGCTTACTGCGAGGCTGACGAAGGGCGTTCATGTCAAAATGCCCACGCCACCTGCGTGGCTAGAATCCGCAGCGGGACCAGCCCGAGGCCAGTGCTACCGGGACCGGAGAAGTGCGTCAGTGTTAGCTCGAGCTTCAGCACCACTGCTGGAGTCGGGTGGACATTGAGCCCGAATTGCGCGCCCAGGATGGGCGGAATCAGCGGATTATCCGGCGCATATGCGTACTGCAGCATGAAGTACGGCATCGTCTGTACGAACGGCGTGCGGTAGCCGGCAAGCGCGTACGCCCCCCAGCGTCGGTAATCGGCTTGGAAGCCTTGTGGAGGTTGCACGACCTGCGCGCGCGGCCGCCCGCCGCGAGCGTAGTGCGTCTCGTTGACGATGGCCTCGCCCTGCACGAGCAAATGTCGCCATTCCCACTTCACGTCGCCGCCGAGCGACAGCTCTTGGTACTTGGAGGTGGTCGTGTACGTCTGATCGACGAGCGGTGAACCGCTGCTGCTGGTCGTGACGACGTACTGCGCCGAATGATCGAGGTAGCCGCCGCGGTACGCCGAGCCACCAATCGTGAGCGAGCCGAACGCGTTCGTCTTCAAATAAAGACGACCGCCGACGGCCTTGTCGTCATCGAAATCCTCGTACTCGACGGGCCCACGCCCGTTCGACAGCGTCAGGTGGTAGCCGATCTCGAAGGGATCGAAAAACGTGTTGCCGTAGAGCTGCAGGCCGATCTGGTGCGTGGGGAAGAGCTCGTCGGCGACCGCGAACGGCGCCCGAATGCCGACGATCGCGGGCGTCCCGTGATCGACGTTCCAAATGCCGTACGGAGTCAGAAATTGTCCGGCTTGAAGCGTGAAAAGATTGCTGAATTGGTGCTCGACCCAAACCCGTTCGATTGCAATCGCACCCCAGTGAATGGGCTCTTCGAAGCCGGCATAGTCGAGCACAGTCGTGTCGGTGCGCGTGACGTTGCCAGTCGCCGGATCAGTGGTCGTGGCGCCGTTCGGCAAATACAAGAACCGAACTTCAGACAGCGCCCGCCATGAGTCGCCCAGGTTCGAGCTCAGGTAGAGATTGAAGTTGCCGACCGCGAAAGAATTGGTCGGAAAGTACGTGCGCGTCCACGGATCCGAGTTCGGAACCAGCAGCTTGGTGTACGTCATGTCCGCAAAGCCGTACAGATCGATGCGGTGTTGTTGCTCCGTGTCGGAGCGCTCGTCGCTGCTGGAGAAGCTGTCGCCGCTCGCGCTGTCGAGCGCTGCGTCACTGGTCGGTGCTGCCGCTGCGCTGGTTGGTCCGGGCGCTGGGCTTGCCGCGTCCGAAGGCAGCGCCGCTGAAGCTTGCGCGGCCGGTGCCGCCGGCGGAGCTGGCTCAGCGCTCGACGTGGCGCTGGGCACAACGCTCGGCACCGCAGCGCTGTTCGGTGGCGGCGCGTCGGCAGCGAATGCATGACGCGCGCTCGCTCCGCAGATCGAAAGTGCGAAGCAGAGACCGACGGCGCGCGCCTTCAGAAGCATCCTGTCCCCAAACGGATCGGTCTCCGGTGAAATTGAGACAAGCCTGGACGATCCCACGGATTTCTCGCCGCGTGCGCGTGATTTTCTGCGCGGCTAAGTCGCTTGGCGTCGCTTTAGGCGTGGTGCGAGTATTCCCGACAGTCACGTACTCGGGAACAGCGAGCCTCGTTGGCGCGTGCAGAGCGTCAGCGACGCGCGCAGGGCGGCTTCGATTTCCGGTGCTGGGCTCTGGCCGCCAACGCTGCTCAGCGACAAGACGTCGTGCGCCTCGTTCCGGAAGGTGTCGATCCGGATCTCTTCCGGAAAGAGCACGAGGCCGGCCAGGTGTTCCAGCAGCGACGCCAAGAACCCGATCCGGTCCCGCGCCCGAACCGTGAGCACCAGGGCACCTTCGCCGTCGCTCGAGCGCTCGAGATCGAAGCTCCGCAGCTCGAGCGCTGGAATTGCCCAATCGACACTCGCTTCACGCGCGAGCGCGAGAAAATCGACCCGCTCGACGTTGGCGTGCAAGACGTCGCTCACTTCGAACTCGGCAACCCAGCGGGCATGTTGGCCGCGTCGCGCAACCCCGCGGACGATGTCCAAGCTGTGGCGCGACGTGGCGCGCGTGAAGTTGCCGAGCCAGCCCACGGGCATCACGTCCCAAAGCTCGACACGATGTGTACCGTGCGCGGTCTGCGTGATTCGAAATCCGGAGTCCGATGTCGTCGCGGCAGAGTCCAAACGCGCGTCGTGGGTCACGCCTCGAGCCTAGCGGCGTCGTTTTTCCAGCGCGTTTCCCTGGCGCTTCTCGACGAACGGCGAAGGCAGCCGAGCGCTCGGCTTAGCGTTTTCCGCCGCGTGGCTGATGAAGCTCGCGATGGGTTTCCGTCAGCAGCTCGCGCAGCGGCAAACCCGCCGGAGCGCGCTCGACCTCGACTTTAGCGACGTTTTCCGGTGTGGCGTAGTCACCCGGCACCCAATCGTCATCCGGGCTGAACATGTTGTAGCGGTACAGCCCGAAATCTTTCATGTCGTAGCACTTGAGCATGCGACGAAAGCGCAACACCTCGGGGATGTTGATGCCCGAGGGATCGTTCTCGAATTCGTAGCCGTTGTAAGCCGCAAAGGGATCGAGCGCGACGCGCGCGTCGAGGCGCTGCTCAATCCGCTGATCAGCGACCGAGAGCGGGCTCGACACCGGGAAGATGCCCGGAATGCCGTCGAAGTGTTGGGGCTCGTTTACGCCGAAGCTGAGCGTATGCACGTGCGGCGTCTTGAGACAAAAGCGCGCGTTGAACTGGATCGGTGTCAGCGGTGCGGTGAGCTCGCTCAAGAGCGGCGGTGGGTTGAAGAGCTGCCCGCCCTTGTCATTCGGCGAAATGATGAACACGCCCATGTCGTGCGCCGCCGCCAATTGCACCGCGCCGAAGTTTCGCTGGAAGAAATAGTAGTAGTGCAGATTCACGAAATCGAAGAGGTCAGTCGAGATTGCCTCGCAAATAGTGCGATACGGCGCATGCGTGCTGAACCCCACGTTGCCGATGACGCCTTCCTCTTGATAGCGCTTCAAGACTTCGACCGGTCCGCCCTTGGCCAGCGCTTTTTGGAATTTCGCGCGATTGTTCAGGCCATGCCATGCGTACAGGTCGAAGTGATCCATGCGCAGCGCGCGCAATTGTTCCTCGACCATGCGCTTGGTTTCGTCCCCGGTGTCGGGCGCGCCCTTGGTCATGAAAAAGTAGCTGTCGCGCGGGACGTTGAGCTCCTCGTTCAGCACCTTGCCGTAGACGTGCTCGCTCTTGCCGTAGCCGTGCGCCGTTTCGATGTGATTGATGCCGAGCGCGAACGCGCGCTGCACCGTGTCGCGGCACTGCTCGATGGTGCGTGCAGGGAGCTCGTCGCGTGGAGGCGTCCAACCCTGGTGGTAGCGCATGCCGCCCAGCGTGATCACGCTGAGCGCCTTCTCGGTCCGGCCGAAACGGCGATATTGCATGGGCGCCCGCTGGCTGCGCCGTTCTAGCCTGGGAGTCTGCTGCGATGATGCGACCATTGACGTGGCGCGCAGTGTAGTCGCGATCGCCGCGCCGGGCGACCCAGCCGCGCCCGCTGAAAATACCGTAATTTCAGGGCGACAACCGCTCGAGCAGCGCGCTTGCTTCGGCTTGTCGATAGCCCCCATAGGCGCCTTCTGCAAATGGCCGGAGAGCGCTCGTTGCCTCGTCGTTGCGACCGAGTCGCACCAAGCTGAGCGCGCGGTTGTACTGAGCTTCTGGTGCGAACGCGCCGTGTGGCGCTGCTGCGAGGTAAGCGTCCCAAGCCGCGAGCGCTCGCACTGGATCATGATCGACGAAGTGAGCCGCGTGCGCGACGCGGTACAGGCCGAGCGACGGATCCTCGCGCGGGGCAACCGATGCGGCTGCAGATGGCGCGGCTGCACGCGGAGCAGCGCGCTGAGCGGCGACGGTGCCCGCCCCGGTCACACCCAGCGTGCTCGGTATCGGAGTGGCCTCAGGGGCCGCTGGCGTGGCTAGTGGCGCGCTCTGTTCTGGACCGTCGTTCGCGCTGAGCGGCAGCGCGGAGCCGAGCGGCGCTGGCGGACGCGCGTCGGAGCTCGCTTTGACGCGCGCGCTCGGATCTCCCGAATCGTGAGTCGTCGCGACCATGTGCTCGATGCTCGCCCACACGAGCTGCACTTTGCCGCTCGCAGCCCCCCAGGCACTCGCCGCCACGAAGGTTGCGGCGATCGGCAGCAAGAATGCGTAGCGGGTTCGGCGTCGGACTCGCGTCTGGTGCAAGCCGCTCATCACGCGCGCTCGCGTGGCGCGAGCCTCGAGCTCGCTCACTTCCTCGGTGTCGCGAAGGGCTCGCGTGGCTTCGGACAAGAGATCCTTGCTCATCGCGCGCCCTCTGTCTCGAGCGCCTGGCGGAGCTTCTTTTTAGCGTGAAACAAGCGGGTTCGAAGGGTCGCCTCGGGCGCGCCGACGATTTCGGCGGCCTCGCGCGCGGTGCGCTCCTCGACCTCACACAGCACGAATGCCACGCGCTGCTCGACGGGCAGGGTATCCAGCGCTCGGGTCAGCAACGCTGCGAGCTCTTTGCGCCGCGCCTCGTGCTCCGGGTCGCGCGACTCGGCATTGGGCAATGCTCCATACGCGCTGATCGCGCGACGGCGACGTTGCGCTGCGCGCACGTGGTGCCGCGCGTGATTGACGGCTATCGAAATCAAGAACGTGCGAATCGAAGACTCGCCGCGAAAGTTCCGGCTCGCCTTGGGGAGCGACACGAACACCTCATGCACCAGATCCTCCGCGCTCGCCGGGTCGCCGAGCAGGCGTTTGGCGAACGCGCGCACGGCCGCATGGTGCGCGTCATACACCTCAGCCACGGCGCTCGGCTCGGCCTGCTGGAGCCGGACGAGCAGCGTATCTTGCGGCTCTGCTGCGTCGCCGAGCGCTTGCTCCGTCACCATGGCTAGCCCGGGCATCGTCATAGCAAATATGGGTCCGATGAGCCTTGGTGCCCGCTCGAGTCAGATTCGTTCAAATGTCCTGATCTGTCTCAATAAATTTAAATGATTCCAGGACTTATGGTTAGAAAAAGGCCGCGCCGGCAAAGCCTTCGAATGACACCGGATGCGAGTCGCCCACGTCGGCGGCGTGCTCGACGCGCTCCACGATCGCTGCCCCGAGGAAGGGGGAGACCGCGTGTAGATCCAGACCGGCTGCGACTCGGTAGTGCACGTCTCCCAAGCGCTCGTAGGAGAAGGACCGACTGGTGTCGCGCTGCTCCATGTAGTGAGCGCCGGGTTCGATGAAGAATGTGCCGAGGGGGAGGTGCGCGCCGAAGCCGAGCTCCGCTGCGTAGGTGTGATCGCTCGGTCGGTAACTGCCGCCGAGCTCAGAGTACAAGAGGCCGACCGTGAATTTGACGGCCGCGTTGAGCGGCATGAACGTGCTCGCCCAAAGCACCGGCTGAATTCGTCCGTTGTCGGCGATGCTGACCAAGCCAATGGCCCCGCCATCGACATGCTTGGCCACGTTGACGACGCCGATTTGCACGCCGTGCACGTCGCCAGCGACGTTGACAACCCCAAGCTGCGCGCCGCTGAGCTCGCGCGCCACGTTCGTGACACCGGCGAGCTGTAGACCGGAGAAGTCTCGGGCAATGCTCAGGATGCCGGCTACTTCTACGCCTCGACCGTCGCGCGTCCGACTCACCACGCCCGCTAGCGCGCCACCCTTCAGATCGGCCTGAAAATTCCCGACTCCGCCAAATGCGAAGCCCTGCACGCTGCCGGCGCGATTGAGCACACCCGACGCGCTGACGCCGTCTGTGCCCCTGTCCGTCTGGTTGTACAAGCTGGCGAAGCTCAGCCCGCGCACTGTGCGCTCGGTGTGTAGCACGAGGACGTTGAACCCCACGCCATACAGCTCGCCGACGTGGCTGTACACGAGTCCGAGCTCCGCGTTGATCACGTGTCGCTCACTGTTTCGAATCAAGCTCAGCGGAGGAAGCAGCGTGAGATCGAAGGCGGGGTAAGGGGTGGTCAGCAGATCGCCGTCGAAGGTCGGAGCTGTTTTTTTCGTGGCAACACTTTTCGCGGGCGTCGGCGCGGGTGCGGCGGCTTTCGGTGGCTCGTTCGTGGCTGTCGCGCCGGGCGGGTTGCTCGGCGCCTCTGCGCTGGGCGTGTCCTGGGGCGGCGCGTTCGCGCTGTTGCTCCTCGCGGCTAAGCTTGCCAGCAACTCTGCCGCCTCGTCGCGCGCCAGGTTGCCGGAGAGCAGCGCGATCACCTCGGCGCTTCGGGCGCTGTCTTGAGGCAAACCGATCGAGCGTGTGCGAGTGACGCCGTTTTCAGCGCGATAGGCAACGCTCGCCGTGTGATCTGCGTGAACCACGACGAGTAGACTGGGCCGTGGGGCTTCGGGTAGACCCTCGGCTGCGGTTTGCACTTTCTGTACCGCGACAGGTCGCTTGAGCTCGAGCTCGATGGCACGGCGGACCACCTCGGGGTCGAGCTTGGAGTCACCGAGTGAGAGCGTTAGGGGCAAGGCCGTGATCGGCGCGAGCGCGGGCGATTTTGCGGACGCCGCGGTGCTTGGCGCGCTCGTTGCGGCTCCGTTCGCTGCGTTGGTCTGCGCGTGAGCCACGCGACCGACGCAGAGCGACGCCAACAGCACGTAGACGGGTAGCTCTCGGGCGCTCATCAATCGACCTCGAAGTGGCAGGTGTAGACGATTTCAGTCGCGACCGCGCCGCCGTTCTGCGCGCGCGGCACCGACCAGTGCGAACCGAGAACCGTGCGCCGGCACGCCGAGCCAAAGCCCGCTGCGCTCTCAGCGACGACACGAAGCGTGCGGATCACGCCGTCCGCGTCGATGCGCGCGCGAACGCTGGCCGTACCGCGCAGCCCGCGCTGCCGCGCTTCTTCCGGGTAGTTCGCGCGCAGTAGCGCTTCGAGCGCGGGAGGGCGTGGGTGCTCGGACAGGTCGCGCGCCGCGACCAAGGCTGGCGCCCTAGTAGCGCGTGGCACCGGCGGTGGCG
>Ga0210387_10000848_pt1 | contig 22391 bp, 23 predicted proteins | sample IncBWC7OmetaG_FD_160108 | JGI IMG/M metagenome (GOLD analysis project Ga0210387, IMG submission 160108) | Forest soil microbial communities from Barre Woods Harvard Forest LTER site, Petersham, Massachusetts, United States - Inc-BW-C-7-O ...
TCAGTGGGAGTGGAAAAAGTGCTGAGCGGCACGGCGACACCCCCGGCCAATGCGCTGCCGAATACGGCTGACAAAAACTCCGGCCGATTGGTCATGAGAACCCCGACCCGTTCTCCCTTGCCGAGGCCGGCGCCGACCAAGGCTTTCGCCACGTCGAGCGACCGATTCCACAAATCGAGATATGTCCAGCGCTCGGCTGTGCCATCGGGGCGGCGCTCGACCAAGGCCTCGCGCCCGGCATAACGCTCGGCAACTTGGCGGATGAATCCGCCAAGTGTCAGTTCGCCCAGGCCCGGCTCTTCCGACAGCGGCCCACCCCGCACGACGGACTCTGGGTCGCGGACGGTCAAATGGGCAGCTCAACCTCGTTGAGCGAGGTCACCACGGTCTGACCATCCTGATTAGTCATGCTCACCCTGATCTGAACGACTGGAAAGCCCCATTCGGAGTTTTCTGGTTTGGCGACCACCTCGCCTTCGATGAAGGTGACGTCGCCTTCGAATGCGGGACCGCGAAAGTCCGACTTCGCATGGCGAACCATGCCGTCATGCCCAGCCCAAAAAGCCAGATAGTCCGTATTCCACGCGGCCATGGTCGCGCCGTAACCATAGGAGCGTGCCATGCCGACTTCGCTCGCTTTGCTGTCGTCGATATGACCGCGGGAAGGGCCGACGTACAGGCCGTCGCGCTTGCGTGGGTCGATGAACGCGCCTTCCTCATCGAAGCTGAAGCCGTCGACCCAGCCCATGTCCTGGTAGATCCAGGGATCTACAAGACCCTTGGGCGCTGTCCAGTAAAACGTGCCCCAAATGTTGAAGATGAAGGCGCGATACTCGGTGGTGAAACTGGCGATCGAATGGGGTCCGATTACCCGGCGTGGCAACTTGTCGCCCACCTGGACGTCTGCCCAGCGCGGCGAGTTGCCTTCGCGGTTCGACATCAGCCATGCGTGACGCAGCCGGTCGATCTCCGCGATCTCAGCTGCCGTCCAGCGTTTCACTTTGCCGGCCGTTTGATGATACATGCCGCGTTTCTCGGCCTCCTTCGCAAGGTAGCGAATGACGGTGCAGCGCGATTTAGCGACCAGATTGCCGTGTTGGTTGCGGTGCGTGGTGTCGCCCCGCGCAAACATGGTCGGACCCGCAAATCGCGTGTCTCTCACTTTGTAGTCATGGAAGCGCCGTTCCTGGAACAGCTGGTCCCCGGGGCGAATATGCGTGCCGTACCACCACCATTCTTCGCCACCGAAGATCAGGTGCGATCCGGGGATGCAGCCGGCACACGCTCCCTGCGTACCGTGGCCATAGTCGAGCGAGACGGCCATCGATTGCGGCGCGACCAGGCCACCAAATTTCGACTTGCGCGCGAACTCGGTATCCCAGTGGATGGGATTCACGTAGTCCATCGCCATCACCCAGCGGCGGATATCCGTGCTATTACATGGCTCCCATAACTGCCCGCCGCCGACTAGCTTGCCAACCCGATGCTCGATGTCGCTGAGATCGAGCTGAACGGCCGTTTCTGAATTCGCCACTGCACTCTCCAGGATCTTTGGTTGCGCATTTATGCGGCAGACCACCCTGAGTCGGCTTGACGGATTTAGACAAAATGCGACGAGTCAGTCGGCGAGGGTCAGTTTTTGCCTTTCTGAGCGCAATCGGGTGGGCGGCATCGAGAACCAGCGATTGCAAAATCGGGTCATCACCGATTGTTCCGTAAAGCCCAGTCTTTCCGAGAGACGAGCAAAATCCAGTGTGGTCTGAGTCAAGTAGTAGAGCATGAGATCGCGGCGGACCTCGTCTTTGATTTTCTGAAACGAGGTACCCTTCGCCTTGAGCGCCCGCTGCATAGTCTTGGGATGCAAATTAAGCTCCGCGGCGATGCGCTCGTTGCGGCAGCCGGGGGTGCCGACGTGTTGCATGATCACGCCGCGAACCTGTGCGTCCAGCGGCGGCATGTGCTGCGTGAATTGCGCATCGATGAATGAGGTAGCCGTCGCGTAAGCTTGCGAGTCAGGGCCGACAATGGGCGATGCGAGATCGCGCTCGGAAAAAACCACGCCATCCTCGTTCTGACCGAAACGAATTTCACACCCGAAGTAACGGCGATAGACTCTGAGCGACGACACCGGCTGGTGCCGGAAATGTACCCTGCGCACCCGCGCGCGGCCGCCCGTGATATCCGTGGCGGCAAGGTGACCGGTCAGCAGGATTTGTTCCATTGCCTGGCTCTTATTCGGCATGCGGTCGAGCAAGATGTCGTGGCCGGCAAACAAGGTTTTGTCGCCGGGAGACCGCAGCAACCAAACTCTGGCTGCCAGACTGTGTGCGTAGGTGTGTTCGCTGACGTAGTGCAGCGCATCGCCGAAAGTCTTGGAGTTTTTCATGACCAAGCCCAACGGACCAAACATTCCGCCGCCGCCCTGACGCTTCGCCAGGCGCATGCCGAAGTCAGGGCACGCAAGCTCCGTCGCGGCCAGTTCGAGCAAATGCACCATTTGACGATAAGTGGCCTCGGCGCAACCCGCGGAGACGCTTTCTGCGTCAATGCCGACGCGTCTCATCAGCGGCGCAGGTTTGCCTCCCAGCTCCGCGACGAGATCCGGAAATAAGCGCAGGAATCGGGCATGTACACGCTCGAACGCGTCGCCTATGCCATTCAGTTCCTCGCCTGCAGGCCGGCCCAATCCATTCTCCTCGCCTTTGGTTTCCGTAAGGCTGAGGGAGCGCTTTTTGTCCAAATTTGTCAAGCGGCATCCCCCGGTTGGCGGATCATGATGGTACTGAAGACGGGGGCAGCCATGGATGCGATCACACAAGAACTGAAGGCTTATCTCGATCGCGAGAAAATTCGCGATTGTCTCGCGCGCTTGGCGCGCGGCGAGGATCGTCGCGATGCCGAGCTCATCAGCGCCTGCTGTTGGCCGGACTCCACCAGCGACTATGGCGTGTTCTGCGGAACCTTCAAAGAGTATCTCGCCTGGGTCGTGCCGGGATCGCCCGCCATCGCCTTGACGCAGCATATGTTGGCGCAAAGCGTGATCGACCTTAAGGGCGATTCGGCACTCGCCGAAACTCAAGTCACCTCGTATCACCGGATGAATATGGGCACGCAAGAGCGCGACATCGTGATCGGCGGCCGCTACTTGGATCGCCTGGAAAAGCGCGGCGGCGAATGGCGGATCGCGAAACGCATGATGTTGTATGACTGGTTTCAGGACCTTGGTGCATCGGTGGACTTGTCGACGGGCGTCTTGGGGATGCCGTTCAGCGCCGCACACTTTGCCGGGAGGACGCTGGGCGACTACAGCGAAACCTTCTTCGGCAAGATGGCCGCGGCACGATAGCGCCGACACTAAGGATGGCGCCGAGGAAATCTGCATGGGTTCGCTGACAGGCAAGGTTGCGCTGGTGACGGGCGCCAGCCGCGGCATCGGCAAGGGCATTGCGCAGGCGCTGGGTGCGGAAGGCGCCACCGTCTATGTTACGGGGCGCACCGTCGTGACAGGATCCTATCCGCTGCCGGGAACTGTGGGCGAGACCGCCGCCGACGTCAACCGCCGGGGCGGCAAAGGCATCGCGGTGAAGGTCGACCACGCCAACGATAACGAGGTGGCGGCACTGTTCGAGCAAGTGCGTCGGGAGCAGGGCCGGCTCGATATCCTGGTCAACAATGCGTTCTCTTTGCCTGAGGATCTCACCGAACCCAAACCATTTTGGGAAAAGCCCTTGTCCAATTGGGAGATGATCGATGTCGGCGTGCGCTCCACCTTTGTCGCGGCGTGGCACGCGGCTAAAATCATGGTGCCGCAGAAGTCGGGACTGATGGTCGCCATCTCCGGTTATGTGGGCGTGACCTACACCTACGGCGTGGTCTTCGGCACGTGCAAGTCCGCCGTCGATAGAATGTCGCGAGATATGGCGATCGAGCTGGCGCCGCACAATGTCGCGTCGCTCTCGTTGTGGCAGGGGCTGACCTTCACCGAGCGGGCACTGCGCAATTTGGCGAATAATCCGGCCATGAAGAAGCTCACGGTGACGAATCCTGCGATCGGCTGCAGTCCCGAACACCCGGGGCGGGTGATTGCGGCGCTCGCCAACGATCCGCAATTGATGCGCCGTTCCGGGGGCACGTTCATCACCGCCGAAGTGGCGCAAGACTATGGCGTCACCGACATTGACGGTAAGGTCATTCCCTCGCTGCGCGCCGAGCGCGGCTCGCCGATCTGGCGCCCGATTATGGAGTCTTAAAAATGGATGCTGAACGGCTTGCTCGACTCGAACAGTTGGCGGATCGCCAAGAGATTCTCGATTGCCTCAATCGTTTCTGCCGGGGCATGGACCGCTTCGATCGGGAGCTGTTCCTGTCCGCATTTCATCCCGACGCCACGATCGCGGCGGGCGTTTACGTGGGCGGTCCCGATGCCTTGTACGACTGGGCCCAAGACCTGCATAACCAGGGGCAGGTGGCAACGCAACATGGCATGCTGAACCACTTCTGCGAGGTCAACGGCGACACTGCCCACACCGAGACTTATTACACGTTCGTCGGCCGCAATCGCGACGACTCCAACTGGATTGCCGGTGGCCGCTACATCGACCGCTTGGAGAAACGCGAGGGCGTGTGGCGGATCGCGTTGCGCACCAATGTCATCGAATGGTCGGGCGTATTGCCGACCATGCCGCTGCCATTCGCCGACGTGCCGGGCATCCATGGTAACGGTGCGCCGGTACGCAGCAAGGAAGATCCCTCTTATCAGCGCCCGTTGACGAATCGACGCGCCAAGTTCATTCCGCCGGGCTTTGGCCGCTGAGCGTGGGCGAAAAAATCAAACTTTCGTTGTCCGGCAAGGTCGCGGTGGTTACCGGCGCGAGCCGCGGTATGGGCAGGGGTATTGCATTGGCGCTCGCGGAACGAGGTGCGACCGTGTATGTCACGGGTCGCACCGTCACCCCAGGCTCGCACGCCTTACCCGGCAGCATCGGTGAAACGGCCGCGCAAATCGAGCAGCGAGGCGGTTCGGGTGTGGCCGTCCCGGTGGATCATGCGAATGACGAACAAGTGGCAGCGCTGTTCGCTCGAGTGATGCGAGAACGAGGACGACTGGACATCCTGGTGAACAATGCGCTGGCCATCCCTGCCGAACTCACGCAACCTGGCGCATTCTGGGAAAAGCCACTCTCCAACTGGCAGATGATCGATGTGGGACTGCGCTCCAACTTCGTGGCCGCGCGGCACGCGGCTCAAATCATGGTTCCGCAGAAGTCCGGATTGATCGTCGCCATCTCAGGCTATGTGGGTGTGACCTACACCTACAACGTGATTTTCGGCACCTGCAAAACGGCGACCGATCGCATGGCGCGCGACATGGCCATCGAGCTCAAACCACACAGTGTGGCCTCGTTGTCGCTCTGGCAGGGATTCACGAACACCGAAAGGGCGCGCGAGAACCTCAAGACCGTCGCGGGAATGGCCTCGCAGCTCAACAGCGCTGCCGGCACGTCGGTTGAATTTCCCGGGAGGATTATTGCCGCCCTCGCGGCGGACTCCGAGCTGATGAAACTCTCGGGCGGCACTTTCATTGCTGCCGAGTTGGCCACGAAGTATGGTATTACCGACGTCGACGGCCGGGTGATTCCGTCGCTGCGTGCGCAGCGCGGTGCGCCCATCTGGATGCCGGTGTAGTGAAAAGAATCATGAAAAGGAATCAGCAGTGACCGATCGCAGGTTTGAAGGCCGGGTGGCCGTGATTACGGGGGCGGGCAGAGGCTTGGGGCGCGAATATGCCCGGCTATTAGGATCGCAGGGCGCAAAAGTCGTGGTCAACGATCCCGGCAGCAGTGTGAAGGGTGAAGGCATCGACGCCGGACCCGCCGAAGAAGTGGTGCGCGAGATCAAAGGGTTGGGCGGCGAGGCGATCACCTGTATCGAATCCGTTGCGACCCCTAAGGGCGGCAAGGCCATCATCGACGCGGCGCTTAAGCACTATGGCCGCATCGATATCCTCATCCACAACGCCGGCAATGTGCGATATGGGTCGCTGCAAGAAATGACTCACGAGGATTTCAGCGCGGTTATCGATGTTCACTTGATGGGTGCATTCCATGTCGTGCGGCCTGCGTTTCCTGTGATGTGCAAGGCCGGCTACGGCCGCGTCGTGCTGACTTCATCTATTGGCGGCTTCTATGGCACCCACAACGTGGTGAACTACGGCGTGTCCAAGGCCGCCATGATTGGACTGAACAATGTCATCGCGCTCGAAGGCGCGGCGCATGGCATCAAGTGCAACATCATCGCGCCCGGCGCCGTGACGCGCATGGCGGAAGGTCTGGACATATCGCAATATCCGCCCATGGGTGCCGATCTGGTCGCGCCGGTGGTCGGTTGGTTAGCCGATGAATCCTGCTCGATCAGCGGCGAGATGTTGATTTGCATGGCCGGCCGCGTGGCTCGCGCGCTGATTGCCGAAACCGAGGGTGTGTACCAACCATCGTGGACCGTCGATGACGTGGCGGCGCGGCTCGACGAGATTCGCGACACCAGTAAGCTGTGGATGCTGCCGCCGGTGCCGTCCGGTTTCGTCGATCACCTGAGCCGCAGCTTCGATATGGCGCGAAAGGGTTGAAGATCCAGCTGTTCACGCCGCGGGGCTCCCTGATACTGGGACTCCTGGTCTTCGTCAATATCTTAAATTTTCTCGATCGGCTACTGCCCTCCATTTTGGTCGAGGCGATCCGCCGCGACTTGAAACTTTCCGATACGCAGATCGGGTTGATGGGCGGCGTGGCGTTTGCGGTGGTGTATTCCTTTGGGAGTATTTGGCTGGCGCGAGTAGCGGATCGGCGCAGCCCCCGCACCGTGATTTCGATATCGCTCGCCTTCTGGAGTATCGCGACGGCATTCAGCGGCTTGGCCCAGAACTTCGTGCATTTGCTGCTGGCAAGGTCCAGCGTTGCCGCCGGCGAGGCCGGCAGCACGCCGTCCGGCCACTCGTTGATCGCCAGGATTTTTCCCGATAGCAGCCGTTCCATGGCCATGGCGATTTTTTCTCTGGGCGTACCGATCGGCGCCACCTTGGGGCTATCGCTCGGCGGCTGGATAAACGATGCGCTGAATTGGCGCGCCGCATTCTTTATAGCCGGCATTCCCGGCCTCATCATCGCCGCGCTCATTCGATTCGTCATACCCGATCCATCGCGTGCATCGCACGGTCAATCGAGTGTTGGCGGCTTTTTCGATGCGATGCATTTGCTGTTCGCGAAGCGATCCTTCAGGCATATGGCGATCGCGAGCTCGCTGTTCGCCATCGGCAGCTACGCCATGAATGTGTTTGCTGCCGCCTTTCTCATCAGAATTCACCATGTGACGGCGGCGCAAGCCGGCTTGCTATTCGGCTTGGCCTTTGGCTTGGGCGGTTTGCTGGGCACGTTTTCGGGAGGGGCATTGGGCGACTGGCTCGGCCGGCGTGATGTGCGCTGGCGACAAGGTGTGCCCGCCGTCGGACTGGCCTTATCCGCGCCGACGGCGCTGGTCGCATTCCTCGCGCCCAATCTCGCCGTCTCGGTGGCCGGTCTAATCGGGGTCTATCTATTCGGATTGATGTATCTCGCGCCCACCTTTGCCGCTGCACAATCGCTCGTGGCGGATGAGATGCGCGCCACGGTTTCCGGCGTCCTGTTGTTTTGTCTCACCTTGGTGGGTGCAACCATCGGCCCGCTGCTGGTGGGTGTCTTGAGCGATACATTCGCGCCGCGCTATGGCGCGTCGGCACTGCGCTATGCCTTGAGTTTGATGCCCATCACGATGATTTGGTCGGCACTGCATTTTGCTTTGGCGGCACGTGCGCTGCCCGCGGACCTTGCGCCGCAGGAGCGCTGAGGCAACGGCATGTCCATGCGCGTCGACCGCGTCGATGAAATCTGAGGCTTGCAGCCCACCACTTGCGGGATGGGCGTACTCGCCAAATTCTGCTATCACGACGCGTCATGATCTGTCATGAAGGAGACGCCATGGCTCAAATTCGCGAAAAGTTCGCCACGCAAGTTGACTCAAAGGTCCTGCGCAAGGTGCGCAAGCTCGCCGAGCAAGAGGGGCGCCAGCTGCAGGTACTGGTCGAGGAAGCCCTGACCGACCTGATCGACAAGCGCGCAGGCGCCAAACCGCGCGCGGCCGTCATGGCTGCGTACCAATCCAGTCTTGATCGCTTCGGCGGCCTATCGCGTTCTGAACAATCAGGAGACTTCGACCCGAAGCCGTGCGATGCGCGTCGTTTTCAACAACCAGCAGCGATCGAATTTCTCGTAAGTCTCCAGATAATATCCGTAACCTGTCATTAGAGAAAAGGCGCCGCCGGGTGGGAAGTAGAGCCGGTCGGTCATCGACCAGACGCCCTTGGCAGTCGTGTCGCTGGTAAATTCTACTTCGAAATTGTGACCCTGATGCACGCTTACAATTCCCAGCCTCGACATGCCATCAGCTTTCCAAGAGGAGCGCCCGCGGAGAATTACATTCATCGCAGGAATAAAATCTCTTTTTGTCGCAGGGTCCGTGCAGCAGCCCATATAGTCGAGCACGCAGTCTTCGGCCAGTAATGAGCGCACGAGATCTCCGTCATTACTATCAACGCCGCGGAAATAGCGGGCTTTCAACTGCCTGATTTCTTCCGTGGCGAGAAGGCGTTCGAAGTCGTTCATTCTCAACCGATTACCGGGAATCGACCATCGTCCATGATTTTATGAAGCTCGAGTCCCGTGGTATCGAAGGCGTCCGCAGGCCCGCCATTCCAGCAGGCATCCGCCGGGTTCACGATGACCATGTAGGTCCAACGCGGTGCCCAAGCGCCCCGAAGTACTCGACATTCAAACCGAGACCCGCGTAGAAGGTCATGGCACGGCTGACGTCGTCAGTGGCGCGATGCGTCATATCATTTTTTGACGCCGATGCGCTCGGCCCAGTTCGCCGGCAATTTGATTTGCTTCGCGGTGGGAAATCCTAGATAGCCATTTTGTGCAAACGTGTAGGCGTTGGTCCGCAGCGGATCGCCGGACACCAATACCATGAAATCATCGGGTTCCAAAACGATGGGCACTAATCGATTCGGATCGTCCGACTCAGCAAAGTCCTTCGGCAACTTGCCGAGATTCACTTGCTGTTTGAGCGAGACGATCGGGAAGTCCGCCCATTTTTCGGTAATAGCCTCGACGCGCGCTGCGGTCATGCGGGCATACTTGAAGAGGTAACGTTTGACATCGTCCTTGGACCAACCGGCGCGTGCGATGGTCTCCGCCAGAATCGGCGTCAGAATGAGCGCCGGGCGCAGCGTACCGTATGTCAGGCCCCCCACAGTGAATACGATTTCCCAACTGGTTTGCTTGGCGACGCCGTCGGCGATGTAGGGCATCATCTGTTCCGGCTCGCTGCCGGTGACGGAGACGATTACGCCGCCGCCGGTCATTCGGGATATGGTGACGGTGTTGTCGCCCGCCGAAAATCCCATATCGACGCTATTCGGCGCCCAGCCAATCTTCGCGAGCGCATCCTCGTTCTCGGCGAGCACGACGCGGAAGGTGTTGCCGAATGATCCCTTGTCGGTCTTGTGCGGCAGGAAGCCGGCCATGTTGCGCAGCGCCAGCCGCCAGAATCGGCCCACCGAGGTGTTCGGCATGAAGCCGTCGCGCAACGCCCCTTGTTGGTAGTTGAAGCCCAGCTCTTTGATAATGGGCCCGTTCAAAATGATCAGTGTTTCGGATCCCGGCGTGTTGCCGCTGTGTTCGACGCCGTAGATGGGGTCCGCCATGGCTTCGGCCAGCGCGACCAAGATGGGCATGTATTCCGGGCGGCAGCCGGCCATCACGCCATTCACCGCCACCGCCCAAACCGTCACAGCGCGGCTTTCCGGCAGAACGATGCCGAGCGATTCGTTCGCATCGCGATCGGTGAAACTTAAGAATTCCTCGATTTTTTCGAGGGTCGGCGGAACGATCGGCAATCCGTCGCTCCATTGGCGCTCGTAGAAATAGGCGTTGACGTCCTCGAAGCTGCCTCGAAACACGATGTCGCGTGCACCCGGTTCCGGGCGCAATTCCTGTGCCGCGGGTTCGTTCAGCAGGTTATCGATCACTTGCTGTGCGGTGATCGTGTCGACATTCGCCCGCAATACTTCGAGGCTCTGCGCGCCGGGATGGCCCGGTATCATCGCCACGGGAAGATTCGGCATGCCGAGCCCCACGGACGTTGCGGCGGCTTGGCCGAGAAATCCCTCGCAGACGAGCGAGGAGGTGGGAAATCCTGCCCGTTCGCACACTTCGCTGGCCCGCAACACGGCGGGCGTACAGCTCCCTCAGCAGGCCATCGATGAGATGGCGGCATCCACTCCGAGATCTTTGAAGCGCTGTGGCAGCGAAGCCAGCAACTCTTTTTCGTTGACGGCGTGCGTCGAGCCAAACTCGCGCCAGCTGACGAATTTCACATCAGGGAATTGCGCACGCAACTTCGCTTCCAGAACGGTAAAGACCTCATCGCCTGCGAATAAAAAGTCCCACAACTGAGCAACGGTCTTGCCATTGAGCGTGTCGAGGCGCTTGGCAAGGGGGCGCAATGTCTGTCGTCGCTCGCCGGACGGCCAAACCACTTCATAGAGCCCGTCGCCTTTGGATGTTCTCGCCATCGCAAACTCCTTCCAATTAATGTAACAGCATCTGGGTTACAGCTTCGGCCGCACCAACGCCTTCCGCCATGGCCTGCAGCACATTTCCGCCATACTCCGCCCGAACCGCACCGACTGCAAATACACGTGGATCGGATGTTGCGAGGGTGGCATCCGTCTTGATGTGCCCTGTTCCCGTCAGCACTGACGGCGGTGCGAATGCGCTGTTGGGCAGCGCGCCGATGAAGGGAAATAGGCCCGCGCATTCGACGTCCGAGTGCGTACCCTGCGTCACACTGCGCAGGCGCACGCCGGTAACCGTACCCGTCCCGAGAATCTCACTCACCTCGCTGTCCCAGAGAAAACTCACGTTTTCGCGCGCCGCCAGCCGGTCCACATAATCGCGTTTCGCCTTCAGCGGACTGCGGCACACCATGATCACGCGTCGGCTGGTTTTGGCAAGCACCAGGGCTTCTTGCGCCGCGCTGTCGCCGCCGCCGACCACGACAACGTCCTGGCCGCGGAAAAACCCACCGTCGCAGGTGGCACATCGCGATACGCCCTTGCCGGTAAATTGCTCCTCGCCGGGAACTCCGAGTTTGCGCAGCGATGCGCCGGAAGCAATGATAATCGCCTCGGGGTGATAAGACCTCTGCGAATCATCCATGAGAGTCAGCCGCGCGCCCATCTCGATCTTGGCAATGCCGGCTTCGATCACCTGCACCGCCGCCTTGCGCGCATCCTGTAGAAGACCAACCGCAAGATCCTGGCCAGAGAATTTTCCGGGAACCGGGAGACCATCGACGTCGTTGACGGTGGCCAACAGGCCGCCGAAAAAACCTGTGGCCTCGAACAGCGTCACCAAGCGGCCGAGACGCGCCGCGTGGCGTGCCGCCGAAAGTCCGGCAAGACCTCCGCCGATCACAGCGACTTCGCATAGGTTCTTGAGTGGTCGCATTCGCGTGGCCTACGTCATTGCTTGAATTCAAGCACTAAATAGCCTGGGTGATTGAGCAATGTCAATGTAGAGTTGTACGCTCGCAACATGCGACTCTGGACGATTCACCCGCAATACCTCGACGCGCAAGGCTTGGTCGCGTTGTGGCGTGAGGCACTGCTTGCTCGGGCCGTACTAGGCGGGAAAACGCGAGGTTATCGCCATCATCCGCAGCTGGAGCGCTTTCGGGCACACGCATTCCCCGGTTACGCGATCAACGCTTATCTTGCGGCAATCCATCGCGAAGCGACGGTGCGCGGCTACGCCTTCGACAGGCGCAAGATTGGCCCAGTGCGTCCGGTCGACTCGATTTCGATCACGACCGGGCAGATAGCGTACGAATGGAAACATCTGCGGAGAAAGCTTTCGGTGCGAAGTCCGGGGTTGCGCCGCCGGTGGCGCGAGGTCCGTGTTCCGCTGTGTCATCCGCTGTTTGCGCCTGTGCCCGGATCGATCGAGCCATGGGAACGTGCAGGCCCCGCGCCTAAATCCGGGCGTCGCCGCCGATTGGCGCCTCCATGAGGGCGACGCTATGCTACGGTGATTCCGCTCACGGAGACTGATCACGATGGCCACACCCTTGCATAGCAGCCGGTACGCAGCTCCCGCAGCACTTCGCCTCGCGGACGGCTGGAGCGCGAACCGCATAACGCAGCCCAGCCGTCTATTCGGCGCCAACGGCATACGCACAGGCCCTGACGGTCGCATTTATGTGGCGCAAGTGAGCGGCAGCCAAATCAGTGCCGTCAATGTGAACACCGGCGTGGTCGAGGCGATCAGTCCCAAGGGTAGCGACATCGTTGGGCCCGATGACTTGGATTTCGACACCGACGGCAATATGTACGTCACGGAGATTACGGAAGGCCGGGTCAGCATGCGTTCGCCCAACGGTGCGACTCGGGTGGTGTATGGCGACATGCCATGCGCCAATCCCATTACTCTTTATCAGGGACGTCTGATCGCCGGCGAGTGCCGCGTGGGCGGCCGTATCATGGAATTGGATCTGAACGGCGGTGCGCCGCGAGTTATTTTGCAAGACGTGCCCATGCCCAACGCCTTTGCGGTGGGACCTGACGGCAAGCTGTATTTTCCGGTCATGGGAACCAATGAAATTTGGCGCATCGGCTTAGAGGGCGGCGCGTCCGAAAAGGTCGCCGGAGATTTGGGCGTACCTGATTCCGTCAAGTTCGATTCGCAGGGCTTCATCATTTCGACGCAAGTTTACAGCGGCCAGGTGCTGCGCATTGATCCGCGCACGGGCGACCGAACCGTACTCGCACAGCTGACGCCGGGATTGGACAATGTCGCCTTCGTCGGCGAGCGGCTGTTCGTGTCGAATATCAGCGGCTACATCACCGAGATACTGAAAGACGGCAAGACTCGTGATCTCGTACCCGACGGACTGAGCTGGCCGTTGGGTTTGGCGATGGACGACGACGGCGTGTTGTATGTGGCAGACGGGGCGTTTTCATTTTTGCAGCGGCCGGGAGAGCCGCGTCAGCTTGCCGGCATGTTGTTCACTCCCGGGTATCCGGGATATTCGCGCGGTGTGGTGGCGGTGGGGTCGGGCGAGTTCATCATCACCACCGGTAACGGTGCCGTCGCGCGCTTTTGGCCTTCGCAGGAAAAGAGCGAAGTGCTCGCGAGCGGATTCGATCGGCTTTACGGTGTGGCGATTGCGCCGCGCGGTGCGGTGATCTTCGCAGAGCAAGGCACCGGCCGCGTGTTGTCGGTCACTTCGGGCAACGTTCAGGAACTGGCCAAGGGATTGAAGGAACCCTCAGGCGTGGCGGCCGGCGCCGACGGCACGATTTTCGTGGCGGAAGCGGCGGCCGGACGCGTCGTCAAACTTTCCGCCGGCGGCACCGAGACGGTGCTCGATGGCTTGCAAACTCCCCAAGGCCTCCTGCTGCATGCGGGACGACTGTATATCGTCGATGTGGGAGCGAAAGAATTGATCGAGTACGATTTGAGCAAGCGCTCGCGCCGCGTCATTGCGGCCAATCTTCCGGTGGGCGCGCCGGCGGGAGTGACCGCGAAGTACTTGGGTCCCATCGGTACGATGGCGGGGCCCATGGGCCCGTTCGCCGGCATCACGGTCGGATCAGATGGGACGCTGTATGTGTCCGGTGATGCCGAAGGCAGCATTCTGGCCATTGCCCCCGTGTGAGGAGGATGTCGATGATCAAGCAAGTAGTTTTTCTGAAGCGCCGCGCTGACCTCACCATGGAGCAGTTCATGGACTACTACGAAACACAGCACTCCAAACTGGCACAGCGCATGGGTGCGAAGCCTTCGCTGCCGAATGCGCAGCGCTACGTGCGCCGCTACTTGACGCCGGAGAAAAACCCGCTGACCGGCGAGGTGATCCATCCGGGCTACGACTGCATCATGGAAATTTGGTGGAATACGCGCGAAGATTTCGAAGCCGCGATGAAAGGACTCGGTAATCCGGAGTTCCTCGCCGCCCGTCTCGAGGACGAAAGAAGGCTGTTTGCCACCAACAGCAACCCGGTATGCATTGTCGAGGAACATGATTCTCCGGTGGGCCCCCATAATGTGATTCACAAGTGGGTGCCGGAGGCCTAAGCCCGTAGGACTTTACTTCGGATCGCGGCGTAGCATAATCGATGCAAACCACGGGAATACGCTATGAATGAAACGGCTGACATCGAGCAGAAAACAGCGGTCGAGATCACGGAGGCCCTGCCGCAACCGCAGACCCATACTGTGGAACCCTACATTTCGGCGGATTACGCCCGCGCGGAACGCGACAAATTGTGGCGCAAGGTGTGGCTGCAAGCCGGGCGCTTGGAGGATATCCCCGAGGTCGGCAATTACATAACGTACGACATTCTCGATGACTCGCTGCTCATCGTTCGCTCGGCTCCCGACACGATCAATGCCTACTACAACGTGTGCTCGCACCGCGGGCGCCGCCTGGTCGACACGCCCGCGGGTGCCCACCATGCGAGCGGCAAGCGTATGAAGTTCGTTTGCGGCTTCCACTCTTGGACTTACAACCTACAAGGCCAGTGCACCTTCATTCTGGACAAGCAGAATTGGCAGGGCAAATTGACCGACGAGCGCACGCGGTTGGGCAAAGTCAACGTCGACACCTGGGGCGGTTGGATCTGGATCAACCTCGACCCGGACGCCGCACCCTTGCGGGATTATCTGGAGCCCGCGGCCTCGATGCTCGATCCCTTCGAGCTTGAGAACATGCGTTACCGTTGGCGCCGTTGGATCGTGTTCGACTGCAATTGGAAAGTCGCCATGGAGGCCTTCGATGAGATTTATCACGTGCCGGGCACGCACCCGGAGTTCACGCGGTTCGGCACTTTCGTGGGCTGGGGCAAGCCTCAGGGGAAACATAGCCACATCGGCTATGACGCACCCAAGGGCATGGACGAAAACAAGGCAAAGCTGCGCTTGGGTTCGGGTGCCGACCCGCGTAAATCAACCGCGGAAATGCAGCTCTATACCTGGGAGCAAGTGAACACCAACACCACCAAGACGCTGGTCGACGCGGCACAGAGGTTGGTCGATGAACTGCCGGAAGGAACGCCTGCGGACAAGGTCTTAAGACATTGGCTCGACTCGGCGCGTCGCGACGATGCGGCGCGCGGCGTAGTCTGGCCGGCGGTCGCTCCCGAGCACGTCGGCAAGAGCGGCACGGCCTGGCAAATATTCCCCAATTTCCAGATCGGCCACGCGGTCAACAACGCACTGTGCTACAGCGCGCGACCCTACGGCTACGATCCCGACAAATGTATCTTCGAGGCCGTGGTTTACGAACTCTTCCCCAAGGGCGGCGAGCCTAAACCTGACTGGGAATATCTGGATAAGGACAATCCGAAGTGGGGCAGTGTCCTGCCGCAGGACTTCTCGAATATGGCCGCCCTGCAGCAGGGACTGAAGAACGGCGGCTTCCGCGGTCCGCTGCCGAATCCCAAGGCAGAAGGGGCCATCAGCAGTCTGCATCGCAATTTGGCCAAGTACATGGGAACGCCGGGGCCTAAAGACCTGGAGTAGAAAATTGCCGTAGTCCTTGCCCTGCGGCTGCATTTGACCGATCAGCCACCGACTGCTATACAGGTGTCTAGCAACGGAGGCCGGACATGCAATCACTCGAAGATCGCGACTATTTCTCTGACCATGTGATCCTCAAAGAGCCGTACGCTTATTTCGAGGCGATCCGCGCGAAAGGACCGATTTACCAGTTGCCGGCCAGTGGGATCGTGGTGGTGACCGGGTTCAACGAGATATTGGAGGTCCTGAAAAATACCCAGGATTTCTCCTCCGTGCTCGCGCCGCAAGGTCCGGCTGCGCCGCTGCCCTTCAAGCCGGAGGGTTCCGACATCACGCCGCAAATCGAGGCGCACCGCACGGAATTCATGGGCGGCGACTTGGTCGTCTCGCTCGACGACGCGCCGCACAATCTGTCGCGCGGGCTGCTGACCAAACTGTTCACACCATCGCGGCTGCGAGCCAACGAGCAATTCATCGCCGAGTATTCCGATCAGCTCGTCAAGGATGCCGTGGCCAATGGTGGCTGCGAACTCATCAAGGAAATCGCCACTCCCTTTGTCACGTTGGTCATCGCGGATTTGCTGGGCGTGCCCCCTGACGATCGGCAACTGTTCATGGATGCGATCGAGGCGGGTGTGCCGCCGGGCAGCCTCAATAGCGACGATCTGATGGCGCAGAACCAACCTCTGGTCATCATGGGCATGCATTTCATTAACTACGTGCAGGACCGACGCCAAAATCCCCGCGCCGACATCCTGTCCGAGTTGGCGAATGCGACCTATCCCGACGGTTCAACGCCGGACGCCATGGAAATCGTGCGGCTCGCGACGTTTCTCTTTGGTGCGGGCCAGGACACCAGTGCCAAGCTTCTCGGCAACACCATGAAGTTCATCGTCGATCAGCCCGGCCTGCAAGATCAGTTGCGCAGCAATCCCTCGCTGATTCCGGCACTCCTCGAGGAGGTGCTGCGCCTCGAAGGATCGACCAAGATGACCGCCCGACTGGCGCGCAAGGATTCGCATATCGGCGACCTTCAAGTGCCGGCAGGTACCAAGGTCATGCTCGCGCTGGCGGCAGCCAATCGCGACCCACGCCGCTGGGAAAATCCCGAAGTGTTCACCCTTGATCGCCCAAGAATCAAGGAACATCTCGCGTTTGGCCGCGGCGCGCATGTCTGTGCGGGCGCGCCGCTCGCGCGCACCGAACTGCGGATCATTCTCGAGAGGTTTCTCGAGCACACGTCCAAGATCGAGCTGGTGGAAGAAAAACACGGTCCGCAGAAGAATCGGAATTTCAATTACGAGGCAAGCTTCATCATCCGCGGGCTCTCGGATCTGCACCTCAAGCTGACGCCGAAGGTCGGCGCCAAGGTTGAGACTCGACGCCCGGGTTTGTTCAGCTTTGCCGCGAAGCCTAAAAAACCCGCCGATTCGCCGACACGCTACTCGACCGCGGAGAGCAAGATTGGCTCACTGCTCGCGGATCCGGCGGCCAGGGCGGTGATCGACAAATATTTCCCCGACGTCAGCACCGATAAGCGTATCGCCATGGCGAAGGGCATGACGCTTCGTGCGGTGCAAAAGTTCGCGCCTGACAAATTCACCACCGCGGCGCTCGATGCTGCCGATGCCGACCTCGCGCAGCTTCCGATGCTGCAGCAATAAGGATGGCGATGAGTAAAGCAAGAGTGGTAATCGTCACCGGCGGAGCCTCCGGCATAGGCCTCGGCATCGTGCGCATGTTCGCCGGCAACGGTCACCCTGTGGCGATGCTGGACGTTGATGCGCAAGCGCTGGAGCGGGAGAGCGCCGCCATACGCAAAACGGGCGCGAAGTTGCTGGCCCAAAAAGTGGATGTGTCCAACCGCGGCGAGATGGACGCCGCTTATGCCGCCGTGCGCCAGCAGCTGGGGCCCATCGCCATCGTGATCGCCAATGCCGGCATATCATCCAGTGCGGACTTTCAGACCATGTCGCTGACAACCTGGCAACGCATGCTCGATGTGAATCTCACCGGCGTATTCCATACGATCCAACCGGCGCTGTCCGACATGGTGGCGGCAAAATGGGGTCGCATCGTGACCATCTCTTCGCAAGCCGCGCAATCGGGCGCGCAGGACCGTGCACACTACGCCGCGTCGAAGGCGGGCGTCATTGGCCTGACACGCTCGCTCGCGCGCGAATTCGCCCGGCATGGAATCACTGTCAACACCATTCCGCCGTCGCTCGTGGACACACCGCTTGCGCAAGCCGGCGTGCGCTCTGGTCAAGTGCCGTCGCTCGACGTGATCGCGCAAATGATTCCCATCTCGCGGCCGGGGACACCCGAGGATATTGCCGGCGCGGTTGAATTCCTGTGCTCCGACAAGGCCAGCTACATCACGGGGCAGGATATCAATGTCAATGGCGGCACGTGGATGTAGCGTGACTTCGAGTCGTCGCAGAGGCGCGGAGACCTCGGTGGTGCGAGCCGCGCTCATCGAGGCGGCGGAACAACTCATCCGCGAGGAAGGCTATCCGTCCGTTACAGCCAGAAACCTGGCCGACAAGATCAACCTCAAGCGCCAGATCGTCCACTACTACTTTCGCTCCATGGATGATCTCTTTATCGCCGTCATTCGCCGGGGAGCCGACAAGGCCCGTCCGCGCCTGGAAGCGGCCTTAACATCGGACGAACCGCTGCGCACTCTGTGGGAGCTCAACAGCGATCCCAATCAGGCGACGTTGGCGTTGGAATTGAACGCACTCGCCAGCCGCCGGCCGGCCGTGCGGGCCGAGGTCAAGCGCTTTGCCGAAGAGTTCCGCGATCTTCAGACTCGCGTGCTCGTCCAACATCTCGCGCAACGCGGGATCTCACCGGACCTGCAGCCCATCGTCGCGACGGTACTCCTGACGAGCCTATCGCAGGTACTGACCCTCGAGTCGGCGATAGACATCGACCGCGGCCACGCCGAGACGCTCGAATTCGTCGATGAATGTCTGCGCGCGTTCGCGCAGGGCCGGGTCTCGCCGCTGCCCAGCCTGGGTGCTATGCCGAGCCGCGCTCCGCGTCCGAAGTCGTAGACAGACCCAGTTCCTGCAACACCTCTTCGGTGTGGGCGCCGAGGGTGGGCGCTGCGCCCGCGACCGCACCCGGCGTGCGCGAAAACCAAGTGGGTACGCCGGGAAAGCGCACGGGTCCAAACGGTGATTCGACCGTCTCGAAGAATCCGGCGGCCTTGAGGTGCTCATTATCGAGCAGTTCAGCCGGCGTGCGAATGGGTGATGCGGGAATCTCCAGCGATCCGAGCAGTGACAGCCACTCCTCGCTGGTTCGCTCCTGCATGGTTTCGGCCACCAGCGCATACACGGTGTTGATATGCCGCGCACGCTGCGCCAGCGTGGTGTATTCCTCGCTGGCCCACGTCGGACGCACGGCTTGCATGAACGCCGCCCACTGCTTGTCGTTGTAGATCAGCGCGGAAATGTGGCCGTCCTTGGTGCGGTAAGGCCTGCGATTCGGCGCCACGGCGCGCGGATAAATCGCAGGTCCCAGGGGAGGTGTAAACATGGCCCCATTCGCATGTTCGACCAACATGAAGGCGGCCATGGTTTCGAACATGCTGACCTCGACCTCTTGGCCTTCGCCGCTGCGCTCTCGATGGAACAGTGCCATCATGGTGGCATACACCGCCGTCAGGCCCGTGATCTTGTCGGCCATGATGGTGCCGACGAAATTGGCTTCGCCGGTCAGCATTTTTTGAACGGCCGGCAAGCCGCATTCCGCCTGGATGGTGTCATCGTAAGCGGTGCGGTCCTTGTCGGGGCCGCGCCGGCTGTATCCATAACAATTGGTATAAACAATCTTCGGGTTGATCGCGGCCACATCCTCGTAGCCGAATCCCAATTTGGCGATGGCTTTGGAGCGCATCGAGTGGACGAACACATCGGCTGTCTTGATGAGTGCGCGCAGCGCCGCGGCGCCCTCATTCGAGCGCAGGTCGAGCACGATGCTGCGTTTGCCGCGATTCACGTTGAAAAACACGCCGCTCATGCCCGGCGCGGGCCCCACCGAAATAAAGCGCGTGCCGTCGCCGTCGGGAGGTTCAACCTTGATCACATCCGCGCCCATGTCCGCCATGATTTGCGTGCAGTAGGGCCCCATGACCATGGCGGTGAGATCGATCACGCGTATGCCCGCGAGCGGACCTTTCGCGCTGCGTTGTCCCTCTGCCGGCTGCTTCGTTGCGGATTGTTTGCTGTTGATGCTTCAGGGGCCGCCATACATATTCCCGTTCCCAGCCAATATCGGCACTGTTGTCTATTGCCATGATAGGCGATGGCTGTAGACTTGCCAGCACTTACTTTCTTGCGGCCACCGGCTACGAATCGTGGATTTTTCACTCACCGCCGATCAGCAGAACATTCGCGATGCCATCCTGAAGCACTGTGCGCAGTTTCCGGACGATTATTGGCTGGAGCGGGATCGGGAGGCTGTCTTCCCGCATGAATTCTTCGACTCCATGGTCGATGCCGGATGGTTAGGGATCGCGATGCCCACCGAGTTTGGCGGGTCGGGCCTCGGCATCACCGAAGCTGCCGTGATGATGCAGGCTGTTGCTGAATCGGGCGCTTGCATGAGCGGGGCTTCGAGTATTCATCTGCCGGTCTTCGGTCTGCAGCCGGTGGTGTTGTTCGGTACGCAGCAGCAAAAGGAACGAATCTTGCCGCCCATCGTGCGCGGCGAGGACAAGGTATGTTTTGCCGTCACGGAGCCGAATGCCGGGCTCAATACCACCGAGCTCAAAACCCGCGCGGAGCGGCGCGATGGTGGATATCTCGTCAACGGCGAGAAAATTTGGATCTCGACCGCGCAAGTGGCGAACAAGATGCTGCTGTTGGCCCGTACCACGCCGCTCGATCAGGTGAAGCGCAAAGCCGAGGGGCTGTCCCTTTTCTACACCGACTTGGATCGCGAGAAGATCGAGGTGCGCCTGATTCATAAGATGGGTCGGCACGCGGTCGATTCCAACATGCTTTTCATCCAAGACCTGTGGATACCCGAGGAGGATCGGATCGGCACGGAAGGCGAGGGTTTCAAGATCATCCTGCATGGCTTAAATCCCGAGCGCGTCTTGATCGGCGCCGAGGCCGTCGGCATCGGCCGCGCGGCCATTGCTCGGGCTGCCCGCTATGCGCGCGAGCGCATTGTGTTCAATCGACCGATTGGCATGAATCAGGGCATTCAGCATCCCCTCGCCAAATGCTGGGCTCAGCTCGAGGCTGCCAACCTCATGGTGATGAAGGCGGCGACGCTGTTCGATCAGCGGCTGGATTGTGGTATCGAGGCCAATGCCGGAAAGTATTTGGCGGCCGAGTTTGCCTTCGAGGCCTGCCATACCGCCATGCTCACATTGGGCGGTATGGGCTATGCGCAGGAATACCACGTCGAACGTTACTTGCGCGAAAGTCTGATTCCACGCACCGCGCCGGTGAGCACGCATATGATCTTGAATTACCTGGCAGAGAAAGTTCTTGATCTGCCGAAGTCGTATTAATGACGGCCACCAAACCTATGACAACTGACAATGAGAGCATCAACACGCGTTCGTGGCTGTTTGCGCCGGGCGACAGCGAACGCAAGATGGAGAAGGCAACCGCGGGTACCGCGGACGTGGTCGTCTTGGATCTCGAAGACGCTGTCGCCGAGGCGCAAAAGCCCTTGGCTCGCTCAATGGTGTCCGCATTCTTGACGGCCAATGCACGGCAGCGTGCGCGCCTGTGGGTGCGGATCAATCCGATCCAGGGGCCGCACGCACTCGCGGATCTCGCCGCGGTGATGCCGGCTGCGCCGACCGGCATCATGTTTCCCAAGCCCCGCGGCCGCGCCGATGCGGAGCGGCTCGATCATTATCTCACGGCATTTGAAGCGGCCGCCGGGACGGCCATCGGCTCGACACGCGTGATGCTGCTCGCGACCGAGGAGCCGGCGAGCATGCTGGCGATCGGCAGCTATGCCGGCGTGCCGCGTGTCGCGGCCATGTCATGGGGCGGCGAGGATCTCGCGGCGGCACTGGGCGCCAGCGACAATCGCGGCGACTATGGCGGCTATGACTTTACCTATGAATTGGCGCGCAGCTTGTGCCTCATCGGCGCCGCCGCGGCCGGCGTGCCCGCCATCGAAACCATACACGGTGATTTCAAGGACGATGAGGGTTTGGCTAAGCGCGCCGCGGCCATGCGGCGGGCGGGTTATCGCGGCATGCTGGCGATTCACCCGGCGCAGGTTGACATCATTAACGCAGCTTTCTCGCCCACCAGCGAGGAGATCGCGGCAGCTCAAGAAATCGTCGCTTTGTTCGCGGCGAATCCGACGGCGGGGACGATCGGCCACAAGGGAGTGATGCTGGATCGGCCGCATCTTGCGCGCGCGCAAGGCGTGCTGGCGCTCGCCGCGCGCCGATGACAGTCGCGACGGATGCGGACGGCTTGGATCTGGGCGCCTATTTGCGCCCGGGCGATCGCATTGTGTGGGGACAGGCCTGCGGCGAACCCACTACGCTGGTTCAAGCGCTGATCGCACAAGCCGAAGGTATCGGCGAACTGGCTGCATTCGCAGCCACCAGTTTCTCGGGGCTGCTGGATGCGGAGGCGGCACAGAGAGTGAGCATTTCCAGCATGGGCGCCATCGGCGCACTGCGCACGGTTGCCGCGGCAGGCCGGCTGTCCATCGTGCCCT
>Ga0210387_10000849_pt1 | contig 22390 bp, 19 predicted proteins | sample IncBWC7OmetaG_FD_160108 | JGI IMG/M metagenome (GOLD analysis project Ga0210387, IMG submission 160108) | Forest soil microbial communities from Barre Woods Harvard Forest LTER site, Petersham, Massachusetts, United States - Inc-BW-C-7-O ...
GTGACGACCGCGCCTGCGCCGACGATGCAGCCATCTCCGACGGTCACACCGCCGAGGACTTTTACCCCTGCGCCGAGCCAGACGTCCCGGCCGATTTTGACCGCCAGGGGCACATCGGGCTTGAAACGGATGAGTTCACCGGGTGGAGGAACCGTGTGGTTTGCTGCGACAATGCAGCAATGCATGGCGATGAGCGTGTGCGCGCCGATCTCGACCCCGCCGTGGCCGTAAACAACAGAGTACGGCCCAAAATGGACATTTTCCCCGCAGCGAATCGAACCGCCATAGGCATGCAGCACCACGCCGCGTTCAAGCTGGCAGGTTGGGCCCAGCTCGATGGTGCCGGCTGGCGTGCCCAGCTGCACCTCGACGTTTGGTGCGATCCGTGCGCCAAGGCCAAGGTGCGCACCGGCGCGTCGCAAGCGCCTGCGGCGGCAGGCATTCAAGAGTTTTTCGAAAAATGTCATATGACCAAAAGTTTGGCTTTCTGTTTACGAGCCAAAGAAACGGCGCAAGCGATCGACGACCCGCGAAAGCAGCCAGAGCCACCATGTCGGCCACGATTGGGCCTGGATCCATGCTTCGTTTTCGGCCTGCCCGACGTTGACCAGGGTGGATGTCTTGGCTGCCGGGTGCGCACGAAAGACAGCGAGCGGCTGCGCGAGGTGGCGCGGGCGGATGCCGGCGCAGGCCAGGCGTTTGAAAAAATCGGCGTCCATGATGAATTGCAGCGACTCGTTAAACGACAGGTGCACCAGGCGCGGCCAGAATGTCGTATGGCTTGGCAGGATGCGGCCACCAACCGCGACCTGAAAGGCGAACGCGGGCAGCAGCCGCTCGCGACGCAGCAAGGTTTCTTCGCCCCAGCGCACGTCGTAATCGCCGAAGAATAATTCGCGACGCCCAGGCCGGTAGCGGGCTGCGACCGCGGCGAATGCGCCGGGCTGGTAGTAATCGTCGGAGTTGATCCAGCCGAAGAGATCGCCGGTGGCGCGGCCGAAACCTTTGTTGAGTGCGTGCGACTGGCCGCGGTCGGGCTCCGATTCCCAGTGCGCGAGCCAGGGCGAGTATTTTTTCAAAATGGGCACGGTCTCGTCATCACTGCCGCCGTCGATCACGATGAATTCGAGCGCGGGATAGTTTTGCAGCAGCACCGAGCGGATGGTTTCCTCGATAAAGCGGCCCTGGCGAAAGGATGGGCAGACAATGCTGAGCTTGGGCCACTGGCCTGACGCCGGCGGCGTGGCATAACGGTCAGGCAAAGTCTCTTCCGTCCACGGCCAGCCGGTGCGGCCGGGCGGCACGGCAGGCAGCTGGGTGAGCAATCCGTTGGCCGTCATGGCCTCGCTCTTTCGGTTGGTGACGTGAAATACACCCGGTTTAAATCCGGAATGGCCTGCAGGGCCTGATGCAGGCGGTCCGATATCCCGGCTGGTTTTTCTGCGACGGTGATTTTGGCTGAGGGGATGGCCGCCAGGAGATACGGCAAAGGATAGCCTTCGAGCCGGGGAAAAACATCATAAAGACGGGTGGAGGCAACGGCGGGCAGGGTGATTGAAGGTTGAGCCAGCCTGGCCCCAAGTTCCTTCAAATCGCTCTGCAGCCGGTCGAACTCCGCCCGCCGGGCTTGGGCGAGCTCGACATTGTGCAAGCGGCCCACGGGCGAATGCATGGCAAGCATGAGATGCGAAGAGGTCAGGGACGCCCATGCACCCGCACAAAGCAGGGCGAACACATATTTGGTGGCGGCGACAGCCTGTTCAAATTCACGCGGCTTTGCCCGGTCGAACGCAAAGGCGAGCGCGAGCGCAAACCAGCAATGAACCATGCCTGTCCATTTGGGTGGCCAAAAGAAACCCGCCTCCAACGTCGGCCGTGCGATCACAATCATGGCGACCAAGAGCATAATGACGGTGATCATGGCGACGAACAAACGGCGATCGGACAGAGTCTGCTGCTGGTACCACCAGCGGGCCACGAAAACGGCGGCCAGAAGGGCAGCCAGTTCCACGCCATGGATCACACCGTGGCTGTTCAGCGAGCCGGCTGAAAAGGGGAAGAATGCGCTCAGGATCGTGGCTCCGCCGAGTCCGGAAACAAAGGCCAGGGCCAATTCAAGGAAGTGGCGTGAAGCGTCACCTTTTTGTGCGAGAAATCCACCCGCGGAGAAAAGCACCGCGTCATAGGCCACGATCAGCGATGTCAGCATGGTCAGCCCGGCCAGGAAACGGGGCATCATTCGATTTGGCGCCGAGGCGGTCGATCGAAAGGCCCAGCCAAAGATGGCGAGCGCAGGAATAATCCAGCCGCCGGCGAGGTCGATGCCTCCTGCTACGCCGGCGCATGTCATGCTCGCCCCCAGCCACAGCCATGAGTCAAGTTGCATGGCTCTTCGCAGCATGGCGATTGATGCAAACCCGAACATGACACTCTGGGGATAAACGGAGAGAAGGTAATAGCCGCTCGTGTATTCGCCCCAACCCGGCCAAAACCAGTTTGCGCAGGCAAAAACAACCAGCGCCATATAACCCGCTTCCAGCTCGGCCAGCAGCCAGCAACCGGCCAAGAGCATGCCTACCAAAAGCGCGCAGTTTACTGCGTTGAAGGCACCGACGGATGGCCCAAAGAGACTCACCAGTGCGAATACCTCCAGGCGATACAACGGCAGCGTATGATCACCATGCAGGCGCAATACTTGGTGCGTCACGGGCAGACTGCGTGCAACCCACAGGATTTCAAAATCATCCAGGCGGAAAAATCCATGGCGGAATCCCTGCCAATCAAACCCGAGCAAGAGCCCGATGCATCCAGCCAGGATGGCGAATCCCGCCAACGCCGTGCGCGGCCGGGCCAAGCCAGCCGTGGTCGCGCGCGTCCAGCAGCTGCAAACGGTTTCAGGCCATAATCGTCGCAGGCTGAATCCGGCCAAGCCCAGGGTGAGAAAACCGAGTCCGCTGATGGTCAGCCAGCCAGGGGCAAATCCCGCCAGGCCGGCATAGCCTGGCCCGATCGCCGCCATGGGTGTTTTGCCAAGTCGGCAAAGGGTTCCCAGGCACAGGACAACTGCGCCGAAGACACTGCACATCCCGCTGAATGTTGTGAGCTTCACCTTAAGTCTACAGGAAACGGTAGGCTTCAAGTCGCCAGCCGCCGTCGGCGGTGGCCTGGGCTTTTTTTGCGGAGTATCCGGCCATACGCGTGGCCAGGCCGCGCAGGCCGGGCATGGCGGCGAGGCGGGTGCGTTGGAAAAATTGGCGCATCGGCGATGGGCGATGATGGGCTCGTGCTTTTTCCAAAACGACGCGCGCCTCGGCAAGATATGAGTCCATGGCGCGGCTTTTTTGTCCGGCGTGGGTGCGGAAGCCCCCGAGCGGTGAGGGCGTGCCGGTGAGTTCGGCGTGTTGGTAGAAACGAGCCCACAGCTCGAAGTCGCCAGCCAGGCGGAGCGACGCGTCGAGGCGAGCCCCCGCTTTTTCCCAGAGTGAACGGCGCCAGAAAGTCGACTCCTGTGGAATCCAGCCATAGTGGCGCGTGCCGCCGGGCAGGTAACCGCCATCGAAAAACGCGGTGCGCGAAAATCCATCAATGCTGGCGACACCAAGGGAGTGGCCGGCCGGCGACCAGGTGCTCGGCGCGAGGCTGGACAGCCAGTCGATCTCAGGAAAACGGGCAAAAATTTCCCCGACGGTGCGCAGGGTCCACGGAAAGTGCAGGTCGTCGCTGTTGAGCCAGCCCATGATTTCGCCGGTCGTGTGCGCGAAGCCTTTATTGAGCGCGGCGTAAAGTCCGCCGTCCGGTTCGCTGCACCACCAGGCCAGGCGGTTGGCGCGGCTGGCGATGAGGTCGCGGCTGCCGTCGGTGGAACCGCCATCGACGACGATGTAATCGAGGCACGGGTAATCTTGCGAGAGCACGCTGTCGAGCGTGGCGGCGAGAAATGTCGCCTGGTTGAACGACGGTGTGACAAGCGAAATCACCGGTGATTTGGGCGCGGTCATGGTTGGGCGAGGAGATCGGTCACCGCCGCCTGCACCGCGGAGAGGGGAACTTCATCGATGGCCAGCCGCGGTGCATCGGTGGAGGATGGTGGCTGCACAATGTGTTGGGTCACGCCCCAGGCATGAAAGCGCGCGGGGCTGTTGCCGTGGTTGGGATCGCCGCCGGATCGGAACGCACTGAGTTCAACCACCCGCGTGCCCACGGCGGCGGCGAGGTGCTTGGGGCCGGTGTCGTTGCCGATGAAGACACGGCAGCGGGCGAGCGCGGCCGCGGCCTGGCGCAGGGTGGTGCGGCCGCGCAAATCGAGCGCGCCGGGCAACGCGGGATCGTTGGCGCCGCCGAAGACGACGGGCATGAGGCCGTGGGTCTCCTGCAGCCAGCGTGCGAGCGCGGCGAAGCGATCGGCCGGCCAGCGGCGGGCAGGATCGAGCGCGCCGGGCGCAAGGGCGGCAAAAGTTTTTTCGGCAGGCAATGCCGCGGCGGCAAAGGCGCGGTCGGCTTCAGTGAGCGTCAGTTCGAGGGCGGTGTCCTCAATCGTGCCGCCGAAAAACCGGATTAGATTCAGATTATGCTCAACCTCGTGGGCCGGTGCGGCGGCCGGCACGGGATGGGTGACGAGCTGGTCGTAGCCGCGATTCATGGCGCGTTTTGCGGCGCTGGTTTGCTCGGTGTAGGCGATGATGGCGCGGGCGCCGCTGTAGCGCGCCAGGTGCGTGGCGTTGTAGGCGTCCTCACCCCAACGCGGAATGACCGCCACGTCGCCTTGCTGCGGGCGCAGTTCGCGGCGCGCGAGCCGCCATGCCCGCCACTGGCGGCGGAGCTGCCAGGCGCGCAGGCCCCGGGTCTGGCCGTTGTAGGCGAGGACGGCGTCAACGTAGGGACAGGTTTCAGCGAGGTTGAGCACGGCGGGTTTCACGATGAGCGTGATGCGGGCCCGCGGCGCATTGCGGCGCAGTTCGCGCAGAAACGGCGTGGCGAGCACGAAGTCGCCGATCTCGTCGAGTTTGATGACAAAAATTGTCCCGGCCTCGCGCCAGGTGCAAGGTTGGGGGGCGCGGCGCGGAAAAATCCGGCGGACGATGGCGGGCGAAGCGAGCCAGTCGCTGCAGGCATGAAAAGCGGTCTTGGACGGGGGCAGGGGCACAGTTAGCAGGCGGTTGAAAAACTCTGCTGAGCCGCCCTGCGGCCAGCAGAGTTTTTCAACCGCCTGTTAGGCGACGAGCGGGAAACCAAGGACATCACGGACAAAGAGGCGGTAATTTTTCTCAAACGCCTCGCGGGTGTGCTGGCGGCGGGCGAATTCCCAGGCGGCGCGGCTGCGGAGGCTGAGTTCGGCGGCGGGCAGCCCCGCGACATGCCGCACGGCTTCGACAATCGCTGTGACACCGGCCTCGCGCAGGGGAAAGCCAAAATCTTCCACATCGACGCTGGCTTCGCGCGTGACGATGGGGATCAAGCCGCCGTGCAGGCAGGTGATGACGGAGCCGCCGCCGCCTTCCGAGCATGATGGATAAATAATGCTTGAATGGGTGGCGAGGAGTTCGCGGAAGAGCGGCGATTGCGTGTCGATCCAGTCATGCACGCGGACATTGGGCAGGGCGAGTTCACGGCGGTATTCGGCGGCGAAGTCCGGTTCGGCCGACACCGGCCCGCAGACGGTGAGTTTGAGTTCAGGTGCCTGGGCAAAAGCTTCCAGCACGAGGTCGAGGCCCTTGTGCACGAGGCCGTGGCTGCCAAACCAGAGGAAATGCGTGCGGCAGCCGTCGATTTTTTTTTCTGCGGGCCAATCCTGCGTGTAAGTCGAGGAAACGGGGATGCGATACATGGGCTTCCGCGCGAAGGCGAAAGTTTCGATCGTGAAAGCGTTGCCGGTGGTGGTGGCAAGGTCGGCGATCTCGATGCCGCGCGAAGGCGGCACCTGGCGGCGGGGAGGCAGGCTGGCGCCGCGGCGTTCGCGCAGGGCGGCGAGGCGGGCGAGTTCGGCGTTGTTTTGGAAGAGCCAGTTCGCGCCGGTGGCGTGCAGGATTTTTCTGGTGGTGGCGGGAAGCAGCGGCGCGAGGCGATCGAGGTTGGAATGAATGTCAACCAAGGCGGCGCAATCACCGGGCGGGCGGTAGCGGCGGTCATCGTGGTTGATGATGTCGACGTCGAACGAGGCATCGGCAAATGCGCGTGCCATGCAGCGGCATTCCCAGCGATTGGAGTGATAATGCTGTAGCGGGTCGCCATCAAAGCTGTCGGTTAGATACGATAGCACGACCCTGCCACGGGCCGGGCCGCCCGTCGCCGGCAGGTGCCGCACGGCCGGGGATGGGGGCAAAGTCAACTTGCGGCGAAGGCGGCTAAGTAGACTCATTATTTTTGCGCCACGATATGAAAACTCCAATAGTCGTCATGGCCGGGGTTGAATTCGACGACATGCAGGCCGAGCGACTTGATGAAGGGTTTCAAGACCGCGATGGTTGGTTGCCACTTGTGGAGATCGTAAACCCAAGGGCTGCCGGGATTCCAAAGCTTCATGTCCTCGTGCGGAAGATAGAGAAAGAGATAGCCGCCGGGCTTAAGTTTGCCTGCCCACAGGCGGAGTGCGTCCTGCCAGTGGTCGAGGTGTTCAAGGCAATGCGAGCTGTGCACATAATCGAGCGAGGCGTCGGGTACGCGGTCGAGCTTGTGCGCGTTTTGGTGCGGTTCGTTGTAGACCGGGATGGCGTTGGGGAATGGCCAGCGATCGGCACCGATGTCGATGCCGTGGCCCTGGCAATAGCGCAGGGCCGTCTGGCGGATATGCCCGGCGGCGTTGCCGTGGTTAAGGTAGTCAGGGTAGAGGCAACCACGATATTGGTAGAACCATTCGCCGCGGCGTTGGACGCGGCGCACACGGTTGGGGTCGAGCCGGAAGCGAAGGTGAGCAACCACCTGTGAAGGATGCAGCATCCCCTTGAGGATTTTTTGTCCGATTGAACCGCGCGCCGGTGGAGGGTCGGTAGGCATCATTTGGTGGCGACGATGGCGTGCATGTGATTGTGGAAAAACGGGATTTTCCTGAAGGCGCGGTCGAGCCAGAGCGCGGGCCGGGTGGGATGAAACTTCCAATGGCGGAACTCGATCAAGGGCGGCCCGAACTCATGATAGATGCCGTCGAGGTGGGTGATGGGAAGGCTGTGCAGGATTTTAAAGCCGGCTGCGCGCACGGCGTCCTCAAACTCCCGCGGGCGGAGACGGTATTCAAAAAAACCAAGGAATTGTGGATAGACATGATAGCGGAAACCATCGCGGCCTTGGACATTCCGCCGCATGGGCTCATGGCCGAGCCAGCGGCGGACAAGGTTGTTCATGCGGGGATTCAGCCGGCGCAGCAGCACGTCAAAGAAATACTTGGTCCGGCGCAGCGCATTGTAGCTCGGCACGGTGATGATGGCGATGCCCCCGGGTGCGAGCACGCGGTAATGTTCGTTTAACGGCACCTCGACGCCGGCGATGAAGTGTTCGATGGTGCCGTAGGAAACGAGGCCCGAATAATAGCCATCGGGCACGGAAAGTTTCCCCACGTCGCCGACGAATACCTTAAGGTCGGGGTGCGTCTGATTGATTTGGGCAACGATGTCGGCATTGAGTTCGGCGCCCTCGATGTCGTAGCCGCGGTCGTGAAAGTAACGCACCACCCGGCCGGTGCCGCATCCGGCTTCAAGGATTTTCCCCTGTTTCGGCAGGTGTTTGAGCGAGAGCTGCACGCCGTCGTCGCACTCACAGGATTCAAGCAGGACGCCGAAATCCTTCGGGTCCCAGGTGAAGACGACGGTGTGGGAGGTGTCTGGCGGCATGCGGCTATTGTCGTTGATAAATGGCGAAGCCGATGCTTTTTGGCTCACCGAGTTCGACCAGCTGCCTCCAATGCGGGCTGTCGGTGATAAGGCTTTTCAGTGCGCGCATTTTTTCCGTGTGCCAGTCGTGCATGGCCAGCACGCTGCCGGGGCGGAACCAGGGTTCGAAGAAACGAAATTGCGCCAGGCTCTGGGCGGCATCCTCGGCGCCATCGAGGAAAACAAACTCGGCTGAGCCCGCCTGCTGCAGCCAGGGCGTAAATAATTCCGGCGTGCCGCCGAGCAAAAATTCCACATGCGGCCGAAGCGTGGGCAGCTGGTTCGCATACAAGGCGATGGCGCGTGCGTGCAGGCCGGGGTCGATCTCGATGGTCAGGAGTTTTCCATGGCCGAGTTGGGCGAACGCGCGCGCCAGGAAAAAGGTGCTGCCTCCGCCGTTAAAAGTCCCGATTTCAAAGGCAAACGTTGGCGCGAGGCGCACGAGCGCCTCGTGGAGCGCCCGGCGTTCGGCGCGGTAAAGCTGGCCGGGGACGTTGGGAACGCCTTCGAGAAAGGCGCGCTCACTGGCCGGCCAGAACGGCCGCACCAACCAATGGTAGGCGCGGCGTTGGGCGGGCGAAAGTGCTTGATAGTTGATCAGGAGGTTTCGTCGGAGATCACGAAGGGTTGCGCGCATGGGCGGGTGAGTGGGGAGGCAGCCGGCGGAATTTGCCTAGGTGCGGGCAGGCAGGGCCGGCTGGTGTTTGGCCGGATCGTAGAAAAGGTAATTGTGATAAGACCGCCCCGCGGGCGATGGCCGGAAGTTTGCGCCCGCAACGACCTGGCCGTCATCGTCCACCACATAGTGCTGGTAACCGAGCCCGTCCATGAGCTGGAGAAACTCGCGATGGTCTGGTTTGGCGCGATCGTGAAAGTCGGAGGGATGTTCCATGAGCTCGACCAGCAGCATCGGCCTGAAACGGCGGAGCGTCCCGAGGCCACCTTGGGCGACGGGCAACTCCCATCCTTCAACGTCGATTTTGATGAAATCGACCTGGCCGGGCTTTTCCCGGGCCACAAAGTCGTCGAGCGTGTCGAGGACAATGCGTGCTTTCGGCAGGGTCGAATCTGGACCGATGAGATGGTTGCTGGCATGAAACCCGGCGGTAATGAAGCCTTCCCCGGCATGATCGGAGAGCGCGGCCATGACCGGCGTGACCAGGTGCCCGGCTTGGTTGAGCGCGATGTTTTCCCGCAATTCGCCAAAGGTGGAAGGCAGCGGCTCAAAGCTGTAGATGTGGCCGGAACGGATGGTTTGTGCGGCGCAGATGGAATAAATGCCGGCATTGGCGCCAATATCGAGCAGGACATCGGTTGACCGGAGATTGGCGGCGACGAGGGCGAGCTCGGTATCTTCATAGACACCATCGCGCACATAGCAGTAAGTCACGCTGTTGCCTTCCCCCGAGTAGTGGAGTTCGAAGCCTTGTGGCCAGCGCACGCGCACGCGGCCGTCGTGAATTAAAATCGTGGCCTGGCGGGCGCCGACGGTGGAAGCGAGATGCCGGAGGGCCACGGCCGAATCCGGTTCAATCAAAGGAGGGTGTGATCCCGACGTGAGATAGCGGATCAGCTGCCGGGCCATGCGTTGGCGAAGGGTCATGGGGTGGGTGGAAGCTCGGTGATGGTCCAGTCGAGAACCGGCCGGACGAACCCCGGCTGGCGGCCGCCGCCACCGACGGCATCGCGCTGCACGGTGTTGACCTGCAGGACGCGGGTTGGGCGAATGACTTCGCGGATGCCGGGAACGTGGCTGAAGAGCGAGAGCGTGTAGTGGTCCTCGCTGAGGAGATTGGGGGGCACGACGCAGCGGCTGCGGTAGTGGCCGGGCATGCGCAGCATTTGCGCCTGTCGGCTGAAATCCTGGTCGCCGGCGCAGAACACGATATCCCCGGACGCAGTTTCGATGCGGAACCCGATCCAGAGCCGGCTGACCGATGCAAGGATTTCATAATCGATCTCCACCTGGAACGGCTGTTCGACCGGCACAAGATGGGCCAGCGAGCCATCACTCGCCATCACGCGGACGGCCCGCACGCGCAGCACCTGGCCGTCGGTGAGGGCTTGAGCCGCCGTCCATGTCCTTTGGCCGTAAACCTGATCCGCAAAGTCAAGATAGCGGGCGACAATCTCGCGGGTTGGGCCGGCTTCGACCAAACGGCCGGACGCGAGCAGGATCGCACGCGAGCAAAGATTTTGGACGGCACCCATGTTGTGGCTGACAAAAAGCACCGTCCGGCCACCGCGGGCCACGGCGCCAATCTTGCCGAGGCATTTTTGCTGGAACGTGGCGTCGCCCACGGCGAGGACTTCATCGATGATGAGGATTTCCGGCTCAAGGTGTGCGGCGACGGCAAAGGCGAGGCGCACGTACATGCCGCTGGAATAGTGCTTTACTGGAGTGTCCAGAAACTTCTCCACTTCGGCGAAGGCGACGATTTCGTCGAACTTCCGGCGGATTTCGGTGCGCGTCATGCCGAGGATGGCGCCGTTGAGAAAAATATTTTCCCGGCCGGTGAGCTCCGGATGAAAACCGGTGCCGACCTCGAGCAGCGAGGCCACGCGGCCGCAGAGCGTGACGCGCCCGGTGGTGGGCTCGGTGATGCGCGAGAGGATCTTGAGCAGGGTGGATTTGCCCGCGCCGTTGCGGCCGATGATGCCGACGACCTCGCCGCGGTTGATGGAAAAGTTTGTTTCACGCAGCGCCCAGAATTCCTCGCGCGTGGCCGGCTGGCCGGCGGATTTGGGCCGCAGCCAATGCGCGGGTGCGTGCAGAACGGAGGTGAGCTTTTCGCGCAGCAAACCCCGCGCGGCCTGGTGGCGCAGCGTGTAGCGCTTGCCCAGGTTTTCCACGGTGATGACCGCGTCGTTCATACCGTGGGAGGGAAGGAAGCAGCCGGTTTGAACTCGGGGCGGTCGCCGCGCATGAAAACGAGGTCCATCTGCCACAAGGTCCCGTCGGAAGGCCGGTAGAACGGGTCAAACAGGTCAATGCAGCGAAACCCAAGTTCTTCCAGGTGCAGGCAAAATGCTGGGAAACGCCGGGCGGAAGCGGCGATATTAAAGTTGTAGCATTCGATGACGAGCACCTCGGTTTGCGCCAGCGTTTGTTTGGCGCCATCAAGGATCGGCACTTCATAACCGTGCGTATCAAGCTTGATGAGGTAGGGGCCGGGAAAACCGCTCGCCGCCACCTCTTGGTCGATGGTGGTCATCGGAACGCGGATCCAGTTTCCGTCCTGGTTGCCGGGTTGTTCAGCCGCCACGCCGCCCCAGGGATCGTTGGCCTCAAAATAAATTTCGCCGGGCTGGCTGCCGGCGGCGGCCAGCACGGTGCGGGTGTGGGCGAAATCGGCCTGGAAGCGGGCCAGGCCATCGCGGTGCAGCGTTTGCGCCTCGATCATCACGAAATTTTTCGGGCCGGGCAGCGCGGCCGCGAGTTGCCGCGACCAGTGGCCGTCGGAGGCGCCGACATCGATCACGGTGCGGAATTGTGGATGTCGGGCGGCAAGCCGGTGCAGCGCCGAGGGCAGGGTGGGTTGGAACGGCTGGGCTTTCATGTTTACCAGCTGGTAGCCGGTGCGCCTGAGCTGGCGATTGACCCAATCCTTGAAGCACTTTTTTGCCGGGCTCATATCACGTCCGCAAAGGTGCGTTCGGTTTTTCTAAAAAACCACACGCCGGTCACAAGCAGCACGGCGACAAGCGCGCAGGAGTAGGCCAGGCCGGTCCACGGCGCCGGCGCCTGGCCGCGCAAGAGCGCCCAGCGGAAACCGTCGATGATCCCGACCATGGGGTTGAGTTCATAGAGCGCGCGCCAGCGCGCCGGCACGAGATCGCTGGTAAATGCGATCGGCGACACGTAGAGGCCGAACTGGATGATGAAGGGCAGCACGAAGCGGAAATCGCGATATTTCACGTTGAGCGCGGTGAGCCACAGGCCCACGCCCAGCGCCGCGCCGAAAGCGACGGCCAAAAACAGCGGCAGGTCGAGCACCCGCGCATCGGGCGCGAGGCCATAAGCAGCCATGAGCACGGCGAGAAACGCCGCCGAGATCGAAAAATCCACCAGGCTCACGACGATGGCGCTGACCGGGATGATGAGGCGCGGAAAATAAATTTTCGAGATCAGGTTGGCATTGCCCACGAGGCTGCTGCTCGATGCGGAGAGGGCCGAAGAAAAAAACTGCCACGGCAGTTGCGCCGCGAAAATCAGGATGGGCCGCGGCACGCCGCCCGTGGGCAGCTTGAGAATCTGGCCAAAGACGCAGAACACGGCGGTCGTCAGCGCGGGCTGGATCAGCGCCCAGGCCACGCCCACGGCGGTCTGCTTGTAGCGCACCAGCAGGTCTCGCCAGGTGAGAAACAAAAAGAGTTCACGATAGCGCCAGAGGTCGCGCCAATAGTGCACTTCGGCGCGGCCGGCCTCCAGCACGAGAACGGGAGCAGCGGAAGGATGGGTGGGGTCGGTCATGTCACCATACTGTACTAACCACTAATGCACACTGATAGTCACTAATGCTCCGACGCAGGCAGAAGACCGACTTAACCACGGATGTGCACTTATAGTCACTTATTATTTTTTCGCTCATACCGCGAAAAAATCACCAGAGCGCGGCGAGGCGGGTGCGGAAGTTTTCGTAAGAGAAATACCGCGCGCGGTCGAGGATGGTCTCAACCTTCCAAGTGCGGCGCAGCGCGGCGATGCAGGCGGTGGCGAGCCCGGCCCCGCCGCCGTAATCGACCAGCGTGCCGCAGCCGTCGGTGATGACCTCGGGCACGCCGCCGGCGCGCGCGCCCAGGCAGGGTTTGCCGTGCGCCATGGCCTCGATAAAAACAAGGCCGAAACCTTCCTTCCCGCTCGGGAGGGCAAAAAGATCGCAGGCCTTGAACTCATTCGCGACCTGTGACTCATCGACAAAGCCAAGAAACTCGATCGCATCGGCCATGCCTTGGGCCCGGGCGAGGGCTTCCAAGCGCGGACGATCATCGCCCTTGCCGCCGATGCGCAGGCGCACCTCGGGCAGTTCGCGTCGGATCGACGGCAGGGCGGCGATGAGATGATCCACGCCTTTGTAGGACTCGGTGGCGTCGAGGCGGGTGAGGGTGAAAATCACGTGGGCGTTCGGCCGCGGCGGCGCCGCGACGATGGGGAAGGCCGGGTCGAGCGCGTTGGGCAGCACGGCGAGCTGCTCGGCGCGCAGCCCCGGGCAATTTTTCATAAGCGCGCAGCGCGTATAATCGCTCACGCAAAAAATCCGCCGCGCGCCGCGCAGGGCCAGGTGCGCCAGCGGATTGAAGGGCCGCCACACTTCGATGCCGTGCGCGACCAGGTAGTATTCCAACGAAGGGCGGAAAAACTTGGCGACGCGGGCGATGACAAGCTGCCGCACGTGCCCGCAAACGATGCGCTGGCTGCGCACGCCGAGGCCCAGGGCGGCGAGAAAAAAAGGCCGTTTATTGTGACCGCTGGCGGAAGTTTTCCCCAGCCGGTCGTTGGTGTAGCGGGCCAGGAGGGTTGGCGAAAATTCTCTGTCGTTGAGCACCGCGAGGGAGACGCGGCCATCCGGCGTGGCGGCGGCTTCCTCGCACAGCGCGCGCAAATAAAGGCGCAGCATGCGGGGAATGCCGCCCTCGGAGGCAAAAAGCTCAGGGCACAGCAGGAGCGTTTTCACGGTGCGGTTTGGAAACAGGCCGGCGGTTCACAAAGGCGATGAGCATCGCGAGGCTCCAGACGCGCGACCATTCGCGGGTGTCGCTGCCGGCGAGAAATTTTTTCCAACGATCCTGCACCGCGCCGGTGGCGAACAGGCTGCTGCGGGCCACACTGGCGGTGGAGAACGTCTCCTCGAGAAAAGGCCGCAGTTCGCGGCGCATCCAGACGGGCAAAGGCAGCTCAAAACCTTGTTTTTTTCGGAGCAGGGTTTCCGGCGGCAGCACGTCGGCCATGGCCTCGGCGAGGGCGGTTTTGGGGCGGTCTTGCCCGTCCTTGAAATGCGCCGGCTGGCGCCAGAGCCACTCGAAAAGCGGGCGGTCGACGAAGGGCACGCGCAGCTCGAGGGATTGGCGCATGCTCATGACATCGCTGTCGCGCAGGAGCACATCGGCCATGTAGGTGCGCGATTCCCATGCGCTGATGAGTTCGAATTGGCCGGCGCCGCCGAGCTCGGTGGTGAGCGGGTCGAGTTGCGGATGGTGGGGCGACCGGCCGGCCAGGGTGGCTTGCAGGTCGGGATGCAGCAGCGAGCCGCCCCCGGCCTCGGAAAAGACGCGTCGTTGCAGCGAGGCAAGTTCATGCGCGTCGCGCGCGTGGCGAAGGGAATCGGCCAGCTTGCGCGCGCGGGTGCCGCGACGGGCGAGGCCGGCGAGCATGGTGCTGCGCATGATCGCGGGCAGTTTCCGCCACACGGGCAGCCAGTGCGCCAGCCGCGGAATGTCGTAAAAGGAGGGATAGCCGCCAAAAAATTCATCGCCGCCGAGGCCGGAGAGGGCGGCGGTGACGCCACCGTCGTGCGCGGCACGGCTGGCGTAATAAGTGTTGATGCCGTCGCCGGTGGGTTGGTCGAGCGAGGCGAGGATCGTTTCGAGGTCGGAGGCGATTTGTGCGCCGGTCAGCACGCTGGCGTGATGATCGGTGCCGAAATGCCGCGCGGCGCGCGCGGCGAAACCCGCCTCGGAATATTTGTTTTCGTCAAAGCCGATGGAAAACGTTTTCAGCCGTGTGCTGCTGGCGCGCTGCATGAGGCCGACAATGACGCACGAATCGAGGCCGCCGGAGAGAAACGCGCCCACCGGCACATCGGCGAGAAGATGGGCGCGAATGGTGTCTTCGAGCTTCGCGCGCAGTTCGCGGATGAAATCGTCGCGCGTGGCGCAGGGTTTGGCCTTTCCGGAAATCTTATGGAAGGTCCACCAGGGGCGGAGATAGACATGCCCGGCGTGGAAGGTCATGCATTCGCCGGGCCGCAGGCTGATGATGCCGCACCAGATCGTGCGCGGCGCCGGCACGGCGAGCCAGGACAGGTAATCGGCCATGGCCTGCGGGTCGATTTCAGCAACCACGGCGCTGGCCGTGAGCAGGGCGTTGAGCTCGGAGGCGAACAGTAGGCGCGGGCCGGCGTGGTGCACATAGAGCGGCTTGATGCCGAAGGCATCGCGCGCGAGAAACAGGCTTTGCTCGCGCGTGTCCCACACGGCGAAGGCGAACATGCCGCGCAAGCGATCAAGGCAGCCTTCGCCCCAGCGTGCGAACGCGGCGAGGAGAACTTCGGTGTCGCAACGGGTCTTGAATGCGTAGCCCGTGGATTCGAGTTCGGTGCGAATCTCACGGTGGTTGTAGATGGCGCCGTTGAAGACGAGATGAAAACGGCCATCCGCCGTTGTCATGGGCTGATGCCCGTGCGTCCGGTCGAAGATGGCGAGGCGGCGCATGCCCAGGGTGGCTTCGCCTTGCGTGACCGAACCGCCATCGTCAGGCCCGCGATGCCACATGGCCGCGCACATGCGCATGACGGCGGCCTCGCGGTCGGCCGGCGCGTCGGAGGGGCTGACAAATCCAGCTATGCCACACATGGGAAAAAATTGCGAAAGCTTCGCAGCGTCACTTCCGGGGCGAAGATGCGGTAAGGCGGGATAACGCCAGAAATCACAGAATGTTAATTGGCCGAGACTTGCCTGACTGGAGCTAGGTCAACGCAAAGAAGTCTCCGGCGCAATTCTGTTGATTGGCCCATGAAGTTTTTCTTGCGCAAAGGGTGATTTTGGTTGCCGTCGGAGTTTGACCGCGAATGAAGGCTTTTTTTAACCGCGGATGAACACAGATGCACGCGGATAAAGGAAATCTGCGTTCATCCGCGTCCATCTGCGGTTAACTAAAAGTCTTTCTTTGGTCGTTCGCGGTTTAAAATTCCTTTTCGATGAGGCTCAGGCGCAAATGGTTTTGGCGATTTCGCGGGCCTTCGCGGGCGAGACGAGTTTTTCCACGAGCAGCAGGCCAAATTCGATGGCGGTGCCCGCGCCGCGGGCGGTCAACAGGTTGCCGTCGGCCACGGTGCGTTCGTTCGCGAGAATGGACGTCAATTCCCCGGCGACGTAGAAATGCGCGGTGAAGCGGCGGCCGGCGAGCAAGCCGGCGTCGTGCAAGACGGCCGGCGCGGCGCAGATGGCGGCGAGCCAGCGGCCGGCGGCGTGCTGCCGTTGCACGAGGGCGCGCACGCGCGGGTCGGCGCGCAGGTGCTTCACGCCCGGGCCACCGGGGAGAAAGACGCAGTCGAAGTCGCGCGTTAGCCCGACGGCGAGGGTGGTGTCGGCATGCAGCGTGATGCCGCTGCGTCCGGTGACATGAATTTGTTCGTCGAGCGAGGCGGTGGTGACTTCGATGCCGGCGCGGCGCAGCAGGTCGACCGATGCGATGGCTTCAATTTCCTCAAAATTTTCGGGAAGGATTGCGAGAACGGTGGGCATGATGAACAATACCGTATTAACCACTAATGCACACTTATAGTCACTGATAATACGAGGTTGGGTTTGACCCATTTTTTATCTGTCTCCTTCCGGATCAGCGATCATCCGTGTACATCAGTGGTTAAAATGCTCTACTAACCACGATGCTCACGGATGCACATGGATTTTTTCGCGGGAAGCGGCTGGTGGTTTTTGGCGCGGGCTATGTCGGCGGCGAGCTCGCGCGACAGGCGCTGGCCCGCGGCATGCAGGTGACGACGCTGACGCGCAACGCGGAGCGAGCCGCCGCGCTGGCGGCGCTCGGCGCCGAGGCGATCGTGGCCGACCTGGCGGGCGATGGGTGGCATGGGCGCATGGCGGGCGGGGCGGAATTTGTCGCAAATTGCGTGAGCGCGGGCGGGGGTGGAATCGAAGGCTACCGGCGCAGCTATGTTGAAGGCATGGCTTCAATCCTGGCCTGGGCGCAGGTGCGTGGCGCGGCGGGCACGATGGTTTATACCAGCAGCACATCGGTTTATCCGCAGGACGGCGGCGTGACCGTCGATGAAACCGCGCCGACGGGAGGAGCAGGCGCGCGCGCGCAGCTTTTGCTGGAAGCCGAGAGGCCCTTGCGTGCGCCGGGAAAAACGGCCGCGGCGGCGGTTCTGCCGTGCTCGCGATGGTTTATCCTGCGACTGGCGGGCATCTATGGGCCGGGGCGGCATCACTTGCTCGAACAAGTACGCGCGGGCGAGATGGCGGGGCGCAGTGATTATCATCTGAATCTCATCCATCGCGACGATATCGTGGCGGCGATGTGGTCGGCGTTTGGCGCGCCGCCGGTGGTGGCAAACGAAATTTTCAACGTGGCCGATGACGGTGCGGCCTTGAAAGGAGTGGTTGCCGCGTGGCTGGCCGCGCAGACCGGCCTGCCGGCGCCGCGCTTCACGGGCGAGCCTGCGGTCGGGCGTCGCACGGTGACGCCCGACCGCATCATCGCGAACACCAAGCTTAAAACCAAGCTCGGCTGGCGGCCGCGCTACCCCACTTTTCGCGAGGGCTATAAAGAGATTTTAACCGCGAATGAACGTGAATAGACGCGAATTGTTTTTAACCACTGATAGGCACTTATTCAGGTTTCTAACCGCGGATCACGCGGATTTGCGCGGATATTAACAGGCTGCTGAAAAACGCTGCTGGCTGTCGTTGCGAGCAGAAAGCATTTCGGAAACGCTTTCTGGCGCAACCCGACGGCCAACACGGCGCAGGGCCGTGTGCTGTGCCAGCAGCATAGTTTTTCACTGCAGCCCATTCGCGTACATTCGTGTTCATTCGCGGTTAAGAATCTGATCCAAATCCGCGATCATCCGCGCTATCCGCGGTTAAAAAAGTTTTCCCAAAATTTGTTATCGCGTTAATCCGCTGCACGGCTCTCAACTTTCACCTTTCAACCCTCAACTCTTCTTACTATGGCCGGCGTAGGCAAACTCCTCAAACAAGCACAGAAAATGCAGCGTGGCATCGAGACGCTCCAAGCCCAGCTCGAGGCGAAGGAAATCGATGTCACGAGCGGCGGTGGCGCGGTGAAGATAAAAATCAGCGGCGCGGGCCGGTTTATTTCGCTGACGCTCGATCCCGAGTTTCTGAAGGAGGAGGCCAAATTCGTGTCGGACACCGTGCTTGCTGCGGTGCAGGATGCCGCGAAGCAGGCGAAGGATTTTAATGACGCCGAGATGCAGAAGGTGACCTCGGCCTTCCAGATGCCTGGCTTGATGTAAGTTCACGGTTCAAAGTTCACGGTTTGGAAACAGTGAACCGTGAACAGTGAACCGATAACTTTTCCGCCATGACTCCCGCGTTTGAGAAACTCCAGAAATATCTCAAGCAGCTGCCGGGCCTCGGCTACCGGTCGGCGGAGCGCATCGCGCTGCATTTGCTGGTGGAAAAACCGGCGCGGCTGCCGGCGCTGGTGGCGGCATTGCAGGAGGCCGCGGCCGCGGTGAGGAGGTGCGAGCGTTGCGGCAACCTGGCCGAGGGCGGGCGGTGCGCGATTTGCGAGGATGGCCGGCGCAATGGGGGTTTGGTGTGCGTGGTCGAACAAGTGCCGGACCTGGTGGCGATCGAGCGCAGCGGCGCGTATCGGGGGGTGTATCACGTGCTGCATGGGCGGCTCTCGCCGATTCACGGCGTGGGGCCGGACGATCTCAATCTTGCCGCGTTGCGCGAGCGCATCGGGTCGGGCGAAGTGGGCGAGCTGATCCTTGCGCTCTCCAACGACGTCGAGGGCGAGGCCACCTGTCACTATATCATCGAGCATCTGCCCGAAGGGCGCGACGTAAAGGTGACGCGCATTGGGTTTGGCCTGCCCAGCGGTGGCGGCGTGCTGTATGCGGATTCGGTGACGTTGAAAAGCGCGCTCGATGGGCGGCGCGACTATCATTAGGAAAGTTTTAAAAATATTTTAGCCACAAAAGATCACAAGGATCACAAAGGAACCCCTTTTTCCGGCTTCATGGCTTCCTAGTTAAAATAATCGGATTGTTTAATTAAGAAGCCATGAAGCCAGGAATATTCTTTGTGCTCTATGTGTTAGTTGGCCGGGGTTGCTTCGGCGGGGATCTCGGTGCGGGCGGGCCGGGCGAGGCCGAAGGCGGCGAGGGCGGTGACAAAGGCATCGAGGGTGAAGGGTTTTTCGATGATGCGATCGACCCGCAGGCGTTGAAACTCGGCGCGGTCCGATTCGCTGAGCCGGCCGCTCATCACGAAGATAATGCCGCCAAAGGGCAGGTCGCGGGCGCGGCGGGCGAGTTCGAGGCCATTCAGGCCGGGCATGTTGAGATCGAGGATGAGGAGATCGAAGGTCGCGGGCGCGGCGGAGAGTTTTTCCCAAGCCAGGCGGCCATTGGCGAGCATGGTGACTTGGTGGCCGTGATACTGGAGGATTTCGCAAACCAGGTTGGACACGGCGTCTTCATCGTCCACGAGCAGGATGCGGGCGGTGCCGGGCACGGCGGCGGAGGCCACCGGAACAGCCGCGGCCGCCGGGGCTGCTTCCGTGGAGGCACGAAGGGGAAGGCACAGGTTGAAGGCCGTGCCTGCGCCGGGGGCCGAACTCACGTCGATGCTGCCGCCCAGTTCGGTCACCAGATGCCAGACGGTGGCGAGGCCCAGGCCGGTGCCCTGGCCAACGGGCTTGGTCGTATAAAATGGTTCAAAAATGCGCTCGAGCACATCGGGGGGCATGCCCAGGCCGTTGTCGCGCAGGGTGAGGCGGATCCAACCGGCGGGGGGAGAGGCGATGCGCGATGGGTCGAGCGGCACGGCGGCATCGGCGGGCAGGGCCTTGGCCTCGATTTGGATGGACGGGATCCATTTGCTGTCGGCGGGTTCGCGCGTTAACTTATCGACGAGGGTGTCGCGGGCGTTGAGCAGAAGATTGACGATGATTTGGTGCAGGTCGGTGCCGGGCAGCCACAGGGTCGGCAGGTCGGCGGCAATCGTGCAGTCGAGGCGGATGCGCCGGTCGATGGCGTGGCGGAGCAGTTCGATGTCGCTTTCGATGGCGGCGCGAAGGCGGATTTTTTCCGGCTTGCGGTCGGTTTTGCGCTGGAAGGTGAGGAGCCGGCGGGTGATCTCGGCGGCGCGGATGGCCGCATCAACGATGGTCTGCAGCTCTGCGGACATCGCGGTCTGGCGATACTCGTGCTGGAGCGCATCGGCCTTGAGCAGGATGGGCGTGAGCAGGTTGTTGAATTCGTGGGCGATGCCGCCGACCAGCTCGCCGACGGCGCGCAGCCGGCGGCTTTGGGCGATTTCAGCGTCCTTGTGGACGCGGTCGGTGATATCCTCGGCGATGAGGCAAAAGCGCGGATGCTTGCTGGCGCGGCCGAGCGGCACCAGCGTGACGGCGAGATCCCGGTGGGTGGCGTTGAGGCGCAGCGTCGTTTTGAAGGGAGCGCTGGTGGCCGGGTGGCGGGTGAACAATTCCGTCCAGAAAACGACCTGCTCCGGCGGCATGCCCAGTTCGGCAAAGGAGCGGCCCGGGGGGATCTGGGCCGGCAGGCCGACCAGGCGGCGGGCCTCGGGATTGACCGACACGACCGCGATCGTGCGGTCGGCCAGTTCGAACACGCCCATGGCGAAAGGGGCATTGTCGTAAAGGGCGCGAAGCAGCTGGACGGATTCGCGCTGGCCATGCTCCGCCTCGCGCCATTCGGTGACATCCTGGACCGTGCCGAAAAAGCCGGTGGGCTGGCCGCGGGTGTTGCGCACGGGGCGGCCGTGCACATGGATGATTTTGTTTACGCCGGGCTTGGGTTCGATGCGGATGTCGAGGGCATAGTCGAAACTTTCCTTCCGGCTGCGTGCCATGACATCAAGCCAGCGCTGGCGGTCTTCGCCGACGGCGCAGGTGACAAGATCCGAAATGGAGGGTGGTGGAAGCCGCGGATCGCGCTCAAAAATATGGTAGGTTTCCTCCGACCAGATGATCGGTGCGTTTGGGTCGAGCGGGCGCTGCCAGTGCCCGATCCGCGCGAATTGCTGGGCCTCGGCCAGGATGGACTTGCTCTCGATCAACTCCTCCGCCTGCCGCGCAATGCGCCGCCGCAGCTGCCGCTGGCGCATCAGGGCCCAGAGCGTGATAAAAAGCACGACGGCAAGCGTTGCCGCCACGTAGGCAATAAGCTCCTGGAAGGAGAATTTTTTGGGTTCAAACCGGCCAAACCATTTGCCATAGATTTGGTCGAATTCGCCCGTGCGATGCAGGATCGCGAGGCCTTCGTTGAGGCGTGCGAGCAACTGCGAATCCCCTTTGCGCACCGCGAAGCAAATCGTTACGTTATAGCCGGCCACCGGCAGGCCAAGCGGGCGGATGTTATTGAACTTGAAATGATCGATGACGGAAAGGGCGGTAAGCCGGCTCGAGAAAACGGCATCATGCTGGCCTTCGTTTAGCTCCTTGAGCGCTTGTTGCAGCGAGTCTCCGTACACAACGTGGGTGTCGAGATGGTTGTCGCCCACGAATTGGTCTCCCACGCTGCCCTTGCTGACGATGACCAGCTCCCGGCCCTTGAGGTCGGAAATTCCGTTAATCAAATTGTTTTCCTTGCGGACAAACAGGGTGCCCTGCAATTCCAGGTATGGCACGGAGAAATCGATGTGTTTTTCGCGATCAGGCACACGGCCATAACCTGGCAGAAGATCGCCTTGGCCTGAGAGAAGGATGGCCTGAAGGTCGGCTCCCGATGAGGGCGTCCAGCGGATCTTGATCTGCATGACGCGCGCGACTGCATTCAGCAATTCCACGGAAAACCCCGTGTACTCGCCGGCCGGCCCCACAAAGAAGGATGGGTAACTATTGGTTACGGTCGGGACGATGATGGGCCGCGCAAAACGTGCGCTGTCGGGGACGGCCGGCGAATCAGCCACGGCGGTCCGGCCAACAACCAACGAAGCGGCTAACGGCAGGATTCTCCGGAGAAAGAGCCAGTGCCGCTGATGATGAAAAACTGATTGGTAGAAGGGCACAAAATTCTGCAGGCTGACACGGCATTGCTAGTGGCGGAGCGGCGCCGATACAAGCCCGAGTATTCATTTGCGCAGTCATTTTGCATTGCACTGGTGATGAAAAAAATACAAACGACACCCGGCAAAGGTGCACCCCAAAGCCGGGCGCGATTTTTCGTTGTCAGAAATGGCAATGGTTGACATCAAGGCAGGGCACCCATTGCGGGCATAGTATATCGGCTATTATGCGTGCTTCCCAAGCATGAGAGGAGGGTTCGACTCCCTCTGCCCGCACCAGCCTTCGCCCTTCGGGCTACGGCTTGGCGGGCCAGCCTCTCGAATACGATAAGTATCCTGAAGGCAGTAAGGTCATTGAGGCGAAGGCTGCCACGGCGAAGTGAAACGAAGCCGGGCTTCATTGTTATCAGAAAGCTGTGGCGAGGTGTCTCGCCGAAGCTGGTCGAAGGCGGACACTAACCGGCCGGGGTTGCTTCGGCGGGGATCTCGGTGCGGGCGGGCCGGGCGAGGCCGAAGGCGGCGAGGGCGGTGACAAAGGCATCGAGGGTGAAGGGTTTTTCGAT
>Ga0210387_10000851_pt1 | contig 22369 bp, 18 predicted proteins | sample IncBWC7OmetaG_FD_160108 | JGI IMG/M metagenome (GOLD analysis project Ga0210387, IMG submission 160108) | Forest soil microbial communities from Barre Woods Harvard Forest LTER site, Petersham, Massachusetts, United States - Inc-BW-C-7-O ...
TTCCGGCGCGGGCGCTTCGGTCGACCGCGCCCGAGTGTCGATCGCCACCGTGGAGCGCGGCAACTTCGTACGCGACATCGCAGCGGACGGCCAAGTCGTCGCGGCCGTCAGTCCCACTCTCTACGCCAATGCGCTGGGAACGGTGACGCTCAAGGTGCACGCGGGCGATACGGTGGCGAAGGGGCAAGTGCTGGCGGTGGTCGACAGCCCTGATCTCACGGCAAAAATGTCGCAGGAGGAGGCCACGCTGGTGGGCCAGCGCCTCGATTGGGAGCGGGCAACGCTTGATGCCGAACACAAACTTTCGCAGCTGCGCGACGCCTATAACCAGGCGGAGGTCGATCAGAAGACCGCGCAACGTGAGCGCGATCGCAGCCGCAAGGCCTACGAACTCGGCTCCTATTCGGAATTGCAGGCCTTGAGAGCCGAGGACGCGCTCGAGAAGGCGCAGTTTGCCTTCCAGCAAGCGAAAAGCATGTACGATTCGCAGCCCAAACAAAATCGATTCGATATCGACAGCAAGAAGGCGTTGCTGGATCGGCAACAATTCATGGTGGACGACCTCAAGCGCCAAGTCGCGGGCTTGAACGTCAAGTCGCCCGTCGACGGTCAGGTGGGCCAGGTACAGGTGGCGGATCGCGCCAGCGTCGCCAAGGACGCGCCGTTGCTCACCGTGGTGGACCTGTCGGCGCTCGAGGTCGAGATAAAGGTGACGGAGAGTCTGGCCCGCGATCTGCGCCCCGGCATGACCGCCGATTTAGAGGGCGGCGGACATCACTGGCAAGGCGTGGTCAGCGGCGTTTCGCCCGAGGTCGTCGCCGGCCAGGTCACGGCTCGCTTACGCTTCGGTGCGGAAAAACCTGCAGGACTGCGGCAGAGCCAGCGCCTATCGGTCCGCATCTTCATCGACCGCCGCGACAACGTATTGATGGTCGATCGCGGCTCCTTCGTTGACCAAGAGGGCGGCGGCTTTGCCTATATCGTTCACGGAAACATTGCCGAGCGGCATCCGGTTCAGCTCGGCGCCGCCAGCATCGCCAAGGTCGAAATCCTGGAAGGGTTGTCGGCGGGCGACCAAATCGTCATCTCCGGTACCGATGCATTCAACGGCGCCCAGCGCATCATCCTAAGTCACTGATTGAATCAACCAGCCCTGTGAGGCCACACCATGCTTAAAATGACTCACCTTTCCAAAGCGTATCGCACCGAAGTCGTGGAAACCTACGCGCTGCGAGACTTTTCGATCCACGTGCGCGAAGGCGAGTTCGTCGCGGTGACCGGTCCTTCCGGTTCAGGCAAAACCACATTCCTGACCATCGCGGGGCTTCTCGAGGAGTTCAGCGGCGGCGAGTATCAGTTGGACGGCGCCAATGTGCGCGGCCTGAATGACAATCAGCGCTCGAAGCTGCGAAATGAAAAAATCGGCTTCATCTTTCAGGCCTTCAACCTGATCGCCGACTTGAACGTGCAAGACAACATCGACGTGCCGCTGCGCTATCGCGGTTTCAACAGCGCCGAAAGACGCCGCCGCATCCAGGAGGCACTGGGAAGAGTCGGGCTGTCGGCGCGCTCGCGTCACTATCCAGCCGAGTTGTCGGGTGGCCAACAGCAACGTGTGGCCATAGCCCGTGCACTCGCAGGATCCCCGCGCCTTCTGCTCGCGGATGAACCGACGGGTAATCTGGACACGCAAATGGCCCGCGGTGTCTTGGATCTGCTCGAGGAGCTGCATCGCGACGGCGCCACCATTGTCATGGTGACGCATGATCCGGAGCTGGCCGTTCGCGCGCAGCGCGAAGTGCACATCGTAGACGGCCAGGTCGTGGACCTGGCGGCGCAGCCACGCTTGGTAGCCACGGCAAATGCCGGCACATAGGAGACTATCGTGTTCAACTACTACTTCGGTCTCGCAGTTCGCAGCCTCAGGCGAAACATCGTGCTCACGGTGCTGATGATTGCCGCCGTCGGCGTCGGCATCGGGGCGTCCATGACCACGTTGACCGTGTTTCGCGCCATGGACGGCGATCCCATCCCGCAAAAATCGCGCCAGCTCTTTGCCGTGCAGATCGACAATTGGGGTCCCGATACCAAAGCCGTCGTCAGCGGCGACAAGGAGCGCTTTCAGGAACAGATCAGCTATATCGACGCGGTCGGGCTGATGAATGCCAAGGCGGCTCACAGACAGACAGCGATGTACAAAACGGGTGCTGCCCTCACGCCTGCGAATCCCCAATTGCTGCCCTTTCAGGTGCAGATCCGCGCCACGTATACGGATTTTTTCTCCATGTTCGATACGCCCTTTCGGATGGGCGGCGCTTGGAGCGCGGATGACGACAAGAATCACGCCGACGTCGCGGTGATCTCGCAAAAACTGAATGACAAGGTATTTGGCGGCGGCAACTCCGTCGGCAAGACCATCAATCTCGACGATCACGAATTTCGTATCGTTGGCGTGCTTGGGAGTTGGGAGCCGATCCCGCAATTTTACGATCTCAACAACAACGCTTACGGCGAAGGCGCCGAGGTTTATCTGCCTTTTACACGTTCCATCGACGGGCAGATGCCGAGTTGGGGCAACAATAACTGCAACGGCGACGTGGGGCAGCCCGGTTGGGAGGGACGCCTGCGCTCCGAATGCGTCTGGCTGCAATTCTGGGCCGAACTGCCGACTGCCGCGGATGTTGATGGTTATCGCGCTTTCCTGAATAACTACGCGTCGGAACAGCAGCGTGTGGGTCGCTTTCACTGGCCGGCGCACACGCGGATTCGCGATGTGCGCGAATGGCTGGTGTATCAGCACGCGGTTTCGGACGAAGTTCGTATTCTCGTCTTGGTCAGCTTCAGCTTTCTCTTGGTCTGTCTGCTCAACGCCATGGGTTTGATGTTGGCCAAGATCATGGGCCGCGCCGGCGATATCGGCGTGCGCCGCGCCCTGGGCGCGAGCCGCAGAGCCATCTTCGGACAATGTTTGATCGAGGCGAGCGTGGTCGGGCTCGCGGGCGGCCTGTTGGGACTGGCGTTGACGGCACTGGGTCTCGTGGGCCTGCGTTCGCTCCTCTCTGAAGAGGTCTCCCGTCTCACCCACTTTAGTGCCGCGGATATCAGCATTGCGATCGTTCTGGCCGTGGTGGCAACGACGCTGGCCGGTCTGTATCCGACCTGGCGAGCCGCGCAAGTTCAACCCGCCTGGCAGCTCAAAGCGCAGTAGAGGAACAACCCATGGAATTTGGACCCATCATGTCGGCCATGCGCCGTAACAAAGTCGGTGCGATCTTGATCGCCGTGCAAATGGCCATCACGCTCGCAATCCTCTGCAACGCGTTGTTCATCATCGAGCAGCGGGTTGCCTTGAGTAAGCGTCCCACCGGCGCCGACGAAGCCAACGTATTCATCATGGACAATCAATGGGTCGGCAATCCGCCCGACGCCTCCGCGCGGCTGCAGGGAGATCTTGCTGCGCTGCGCTCGTTGCCCGGGGTGCAAGATGCCTTTGCAACGAATTCCTTTCCAATGAGCGGCGGCGGTTCAACCGAGGGAGTCAGACTGCATCCGGACCAAAAAGATTCGACCGCGCTGGCAGCGCTCTATTTTGGCGATGAGCACGCGATCGCGGGATTCGGACTCAAGCTGGTCGCCGGACGCAATTTCAATCCGGGCGATGTCGTCGACAAATTGGGCTACACGGACTTGCGAGGTCCGACCGGGATCATTATTACACGCGTCCTGGCGGACAAATTGTTTCCCGGCGGCAATGCCGTGGGGCAGAGCATCTACGGCGTAGCTCCTACCGGCCAAACGCCCATCATCGGAATTGTCGACCGGTTGCAGGTACCGTGGATCTCGGCGGGCGGATGGGGCAGCAAGTTCAACGACAGTTCCATCATCGAGCCTTTCAATTTTATTAGTGTGTATCCCTACCACTACATCGTGCACACCCAACCCGGCCAAATGAGCTCCGTGCTGCAGGCGGCGCCAAAAAAGCTCTTTGACATCAGTCACGCGCGCGTCATCGGAAAGACTCAGACGATGTCGGCGGCGCGCTCGGACGCCTATAAGGACGATAAGGGCCTGGTTGTCATTCTCGCGGTGGTTTGCGCTTCGTTACTGGCGGTCACATCGTTCGGCATCGTGGGCCTCACCAGCTATTGGGTGGCGCAGCGGCGTCGCCAGATCGGCATCCGCCGGGCCTTGGGCGCGACGCGCAACGCCATCATTCAATACTTCCAGACCGAGAATCTTTTGATCGCGGGCGCCGGCGCCGCGATCGGCGTCGCGTTGGCCTTGTCGCTGAATCTTTGGATGGTCAATGCCTTTGCAATGCAGCGCTTAAACACGAGCTACGCCCTCATTGGCGCGATCGTCGTGCTGCTGCTGGGACAGGCGGCGGTGCTGTGGCCGGCTTTCAAAGCGGCGTCAATTCCGCCCGCGTTGGCAACGCGGGCCGCGTAGGCGTTTCAGGTACCAGCGAAACATGATCGCCTACTACTTTCGTCTCGGCCTGCGCAGCCTCAGGCGCAACATGGTGCTGACGGGGCTGATGATTGCGGCCATTGCGGTCGGAATCGGCGCCTGCATGACCGCACTCACGGTATTTCGAGCGATGTCGGGCGATCCTATTCCGCAAAAGTCCAGCCAGTTGTTCGCGCCGCAGATGGATAACTGGGGACCGGATAAGCACAACGGCGGGTCGCCGGACCGCTTGGAACCCCAGCTCAGTTACACCGACGTGATGGGATTGATGAAGGCACATGCCGCGAAGCGCCAAGCCGGCATGTTTGCTGCGCTGCTGTCATTGCGGCCGGCTGACCCTGCGCAAAAGCCGACCAAGGTCATTGTGCGCGCGGCCTATACCGATTTTTTCCCGATGTTCGACGTACCATTCAAGTATGGCGGCCCTTGGAGTGCGTCCGACGACGAGTCGCATGCCGCGGTGGTGGTGCTCACAAAGGACATGAATGACAAGCTGTTCGGCGGCGCCAACAGCGTCGGCAAAACCATCCGGCTCGGGAACGAACCCTACACGGTCAGCGGCGTGTTGGATGAATGGCGGCTTCTGCCGCGCTTTTACGATCTGGCCATCCGCCCGTTCGGTGACGGCGACTCGATATTCTTGCCGTTTACGCGTGCGATCGAGAAACAGACGGGCAGTATCGGCAGCACCGATTGCAGCAGCGATCTCGAACCCGGCTGGGAGGGGCGTCTGAGATCCGACTGCGTATGGCTGCAATTCTGGGTGGAGCTGCCGACAGAAACAGACGTCCAGAGCTATCGTGCCTTTCTCAACAACTATGCGGCTGAACAGCAGCGCTTGGGCCGATTCCGCTGGCCGCCGCACACACAATTGCGCGACGTCAAGGAATGGCTGAGATACCGGCACATCGTACCCAGCGAGGTGCGCATTCTCATCTTGGTATCGTTCGGATTTTTGCTGGTGTGCCTCATGAATGCGATGGGCCTGATGCTGGCGAAAATCATGGGACGTGCGGGCGATATCGGCGTGCGACGGGCGCTGGGCGCCAGTCGCAGGGCGATTTTCTCGCAGTGCCTGATCGAAACAGGGGTGGTGGGACTCGCCGGCGGTATTTTCGGACTGCTCCTGACCGCACTCGGGTTATGGGCGGCGCGTTCGTTATTGACCAAGGAATTCGTCGCGTTGGCACATCTTGATTGGGCCGATACCGGCATTGCGGTGCTGTTGGCCGTCTCGGCAACAGTGCTGGCGGGACTTTATCCCACCTGGCGGGCGGCGCATGTGCAGCCTGCGTGGCAGCTCAAAGCGCAGTAGGTACATCATGGAAGTGCGTCCGATATTATCCGCCATGCGCCGCAATAAATTCGGCGCATTCCTCATCGCCACCCAGATGGCGGTTACTTTGGCGTTTCTGACTAACGCGTTGACGCTGGTCGAGCAGCGCATGGCGTGGAGCGGCAGGCCAACGGGAATCGAAGAAGCCGACATCTTCGTGATGCAAAGCGAAACGGCGGATCACCCTGACGATCTGGCTGCGCGTCTGGCCAGAGATCTCGACGCATTGCGGGCGCTGCCCGGTGTGGCGGACGCCTACGCCACGAACATGTTCCCCCTGGAAGGCGGAGGATGGACCGAGACTGTCAATTTAACGCCCGATCAAAAAACTCCCACGGCGTTTGCCGCGCACTACATGGGAGACGAGCACGCCTTGCACACCATGGGTCTGAAGCTCATCGCCGGCCGCAATTTTTCGACCGCTGAAGTCGCGAATCGCACGGACAACGAGGTACCGCCGACCAGCGGCTATATCGTGACGAAAGCGCTCGCCGCCAAACTCTTTCCCAATGGCGACGCCCTTGGCAAGGCCATCTTCGTCGAGACCAGCAAACCTGTACCCATCATCGGCGTCGTGGATCGCTTGCAAGGCCCATTCACCGTTGCCACCGGGTTGTACAGCACGTTTGCCGAAAATTCAGTCCTATCGCCATATCGGTTGATCGGCGACACCAATGTGTACATGGTGCGCGCGCAGCCGGGACGACGTGATGCCGTCATGAAGGCGGCGGAAGCCAAGCTCTTCGCCATCGACGACAATCGAATCCTCAAATCAAGATCCATGGAGCAAGTGCGCGCCGATGCGTACCGCGGGGATCACGGCCTCATCGTGCTGTTAGGGGCGATTTGCACCGCCTTGCTCGTCGTGACCGCATTTGGAATCATTGGCCTGACGAGCTACTGGGTTGCCCAGCGCCGGCAGCAGATTGGCATTCGCCGGGCGCTCGGCGCCACGCGCCAGGCGATCGTGCGCTATTTTCAAACCGAGAATTTCATGATTGCCGCCGCCGGTGCCGCGATCGGCATTGCCTTCGCCATCGCGCTGAATCTGTGGATGGTGCGTAGCTTTGAAATGGTGCGCATGGACAACAGCCGCGCCATTGCCGGCGCCATCGTCATTCTGCTGCTCGGTCAGTTCGCGGTGCTGTGGCCGGCGCTGCGGGCGGCATCCATTCCTCCCGCCCTGGCGACCCGCGGCGGCTGATCTGCGAGCGCCTGATGTGATTCCGCGCCGCACCCGCTAACATGCCCGCATGCGCACCGTGCTCGTCATCGATGATAACCCGGCAGTGGCCCAGGCGCTGTCGCTGCTGTTTGGATTGCATGACATTCGAACGCTGACAGCCGTCACGCCGCAGAAGGGCTTGGGCGTGTTGGCACACGAACGCGTCGATCTCGTCATTGCCGACATGAATTTCAGCGCCGATACGACCTCCGGAGAGGAGGGTGCGGTCCTGTTCCGCGCGCTGCGGACTCAGCAGCCGGATTTGCCCGTGGTCTTGCTGACCGCCTGGACTCACTTGGAATCCGCCGTGCAACTGGTGAAAGCCGGGGCGGCGGACTACATCGGCAAGCCCTGGGACAATGACAAGCTGCTGGCGACGGTTGAGAATTTGCTCGAGCTGGCCGAAACGACGCGTGAGCGCCAACGGCTGCAGGACGAGCAGCGCCGTCGACGCGAGCGGTTGGCCGAACAGTACGAGCTGTGCAACATCGTTTTCGCCTCGGATGCGATGGAGCGGGTCGTTGAGCTTGCCTGCCGCGTGGCGCGGGCGGATGTTCGCGTCCTCATCACCGGGCCCAATGGCGCCGGAAAGGAGCGCATAGCGCAGATCGTGCACGCGAATTCTGCGCTTCATGCCGGTCCCTTCGTTGCCGTGAATTGCGGAGCGATTCCCTCCGAACTGATCGAGGCGGAATTGTTCGGCGCGGAGGCGGGAGCCTATACCGGCGCCAACCGGGCGCGCACGGGCCGTTTCGAGGCGGCGAACGGCGGGACTTTGTTCCTCGACGAGATCGGCGATTTACCGCTGGCGGGCCAGGTAAAGTTGCTGCGGGTACTGGAGACCGGTCAGTATGAAATGCTGGGCTCGAGCAAAACGCGCACCGCCCAGGTACGGATTTTGAGTGCCACCAATGCGGATCTGCCGGCCCTGATTCGTGAAGGCCGCTTCCGCGAAGACTTGTATTACCGGCTCAATGTCATCGATATTGCGGTACCCGCGCTGGCGGAGCGACCGGCGGATATTTTGCCGCTCGCGCGCCATTTTCTCGGCGAGAGTTTGCAGTTGAGTGAGGATGCGGCAACGGCCCTGCTGGGGCATGACTGGCCGGGCAACGTGCGCGAGCTGCGCAATTCGATCGAGCGCGCCAAGCTCTTGGCGCGCGACAGCGTCGTGGTCGCGGCGGACCTGAATCTGCCGGCCGCATCGCGCATCGCGCCGCGCGAATCCGAACATTTCAGTAAAGAGGTGCTGGAGGCCAGCTTGCGCGAGGCCGGCGGGAACATCAGCCGCGCGGCGCAGAGTCTGGGCCTGTCGCGCCAGGCTTTATACCGCCGTTTGGAGCGGTTCAATCTGCGTCCCGCCAGCGGTACCTGACCGGACTCGCCGTGAGCCTCAAGCTCAAGCTCGCGCTGCTGCTGATCGTCATCGTAGGCGTGACGGCTGCGGCCAGCGCCTTGACTGCGCAGTGGTTCAGCAGTGCGCTCCTTGGCTGGCTGCTGATCGTCGGTGCCGCGCTGCTGCCCGTGCTCTGGCTCTCCTCGCGTGTCATGCGTCCGATCCAGCAGATGCTGCGCGCGCTCTCGGGCACCGTAGCCAGCTATCGGGAAGGGGATTTTAGTTTGTCCTTGGTTGCAGATCGCGACGATGAGCTTGGTGAACTGATGACGGCGCATAACGAGCTGGCGGCGGCGCTGCGAGAGCAGCGCGCGCATCTGGTGCAGCGAGAGCTGTTGCTGGACACGGTGATGCAGAATTCGCCGGTGGCCCTGGTGCTGGTCGATGCCAACGACCGCATCGCCTATGCCAACATCGCGGCGCGGCATTTGTTGAGCGAGGGGCGCAGTCTTCAAGGCTCGAGATTCAAGGATGCATTGACTCAGGCTCCGGTGGCGCTGCGGGGCGCCGCCGCGAACTTGAACGACAGCTTGTTTTCCACGGAGATCGAAGGAGTCGAGGAGACATTTCATTTGTCGCAGCGCTCGTTTATCTTGCAGGGGCGCACGTTTCGGCTGTATCTGCTGAAATTGCTGACGCGAGAGCTGTCGCGCCAGGAAGTATCGACCTGGAAAAAGCTCATTCGCGTATTGAGTCACGAGTTGAATAATTCATTGGGGCCGCTGTCCTCTCTCGCGCACTCCGGCGCCGAAATTGCGCGGCGCGGGGATCACGCGTCATTGCCGGCGGTTTTCTCGGCCATTGCGGAACGCGCCGCGCACCTGCATCAATTTGTGAGCGGCTATGCAACCTTCGCCAAGCTGCCGGCCCCGCGGCCGGAGAGCGTGCACTGGGAGCAGTTTGTGGCGGACCTGAAGGGCCAGCAGTCATTTACGCTTGCCTCACCGCTGCCGAAATCGCCGGGCTGGTTCGACCGCGTGCAAGTCGAGCAGGCGCTCATTAATCTGCTCAAGAACGCGCATGAAGCAGGCGGCGACTCGGCCGGTGTGGAGCTCTCGATCGTCTGCGACGGCGGCGATCAACGCATCGAAGTGCGCGATCGAGGATCGGGCATGAGTCAGACCGTGCTGGCGCAGGCGTTGCTGCCTTTTTATTCGACCAAGCGCAGCGGGACGGGGTTGGGCCTGGCGCTCGCCCGCGAGATTGCGGAAGCGCACGGCGGCCGGATTCAATTGGCCAATCGCGAAGGCGGAGGATTGACCGTCGCACTGGACTTTCCGAGGAGCCTGGGATGAGCGGTGTCATCTATGTCGTGCGGCACGGTCAGGCGGCTTTCGGTACCGAGCACTATGATCGTCTGACCGAGATCGGGTTTACGCAGGCTCGGCTTCTCGGCGGCTATTTTGCCCGGCGCAATATTCGCTTCGATGCGGTGTTCACCGGTACGCTGCGGCGACAGACGGAAACCGCGCAGGGGATTTTCGAGGGCCATCCTGAACTCGGGTCGCGTCCCCCGCAAGAGACTTTTCCGGCTCTGGACGAATACAAACCCGAAGCGGTCATGATGGCGTTCACCGGTAATTTTCCGGCGCCGGCGCTTGCCGCCGCAAGGCGCGATCCGGTCGTCGTGCGCGAACACTTTCGCGTGTTGCGGGATGCACTGCTCGCCTGGGCTGAAGACCGCACCCAGCCGGAAGGCATGCCGGTCTGGCAAGCCTTCCAGGATGGCGCGGTGGCGGCGGTCATTGAGGCTCGCCGGCGATTTCCCGACGGCAATGTCCTCATAGTCAGCTCGGGCGGTCCCGTCGCCGCCATCGTGGCAGCCGCACTCAACGCGCCTCCCGCGACCGCCGTCGAATTGAATCTGCGCATTCGCAACAGCTCGCTCACCGAGTTCGCTTCGACACCGCGGCGCCACCATCTGGTCAGCTTCAATGGCCTGCCCCATCTCGATACGAACCCGGATCAAACGCTGATCACCTACGCGTAAGGCTGCGCTGCCCTAGTCGAAATCCGTCGGCAGGTCCGGGTGCTCGCCATGGTGAAACATTCTGTCGATCTGCGCCGCGGTGGTCCGGCCCAGGGACAGCGGCGGCAATTCGTTGCGGCCAAAGAAAGCCACTTCGCTGGTCTCGTCGCTGGCGCGCGCCTCGCCGCCGGTGATTTCGCAGATGAAGAACATCTTGTAAATCGAGTCGATATGGTGCGGCGGATGTCCGCTGCGTTGGTAATCGTAAACGGCCGCAATCTTCAAGGCCCGGGCCTTGAATCCCGATTCCTCGGCAATTTCTCTGACGACGCATTCGCCGGCCGATTGATTGACGTCCGCCCAACCGCCGGGGAGCGTCCATTTTCCATCGCTGATTTCGCGGACCATGAGCACGCGGCCGGCAACGAACGCGGCACCGCGAACATCCACCTTCGGTGTCGCGTAGCCCTTCTCCTGGCGCAGCAGCTCGAGAATCGATTCATGTTCGCTGGAAGAACCCTGTGCCATCAGCTGCGCAGCCAGTTCGCGCAGCCTCTGGTAGCGCTGATGATCGAAGCCATCTGCATTAAATGCCAGGCCCGTTTGGGCGATGGCGCGCACTTCACGTGCTATGGTCAACCACTGCGGCTCCTGCGGCATCCTGAAATCGCCGGAATTTTCAGCGCGGTGCGAAGAATTCGGTGTAGGTCAGGATGCTTTCCTCATTGAGCTGCACGATATCGGCGAGTTCGGTCGGAACCGTCACTCCCGTGACCTTGGAGTAGATGTCCGCGCGCCAATGCGCGACCGCCCGCGGCCATTCAACCGTCAGGCTCAGCAGCTGATAGTTGCTGATGCGAAAAACCTTCACCATCATCGCGAGCCAGGGCCGGAATTCGGCGAGGTTGTTGGCCCGAATGGCGATCGACTTATCGGCGCTCGCCCCGAGGATCTCGAATCGGCCATCGTCGGCGAAAACGCGGCACATTCCCGTAAGATCGCCGGCGACGCGTGCCGCGTGCAGCTGCTGAATCAATCGCTCCGCAACGATGCGCTCGGACACGTTCGTTTCTCCCTAAAAGTTAGCCCAGCGCTGCGCGAATTTCGCCGCCGATCTGCTCGAATGCCGTGCGCGCATAGGGAATCACGGCTCCCAAACCATAGAAAAGATGAATCATACCTGGATGGCAAGTGTAGGACACTTCATTGCGCGCTTGGGTTAGGCGCTCGAAATAATTCCGCCCCTCATCGCGCAACGGATCGAATTCCGCCGTATGGATCAGGGTTGGCGGCATACCCGTCAGGTCCTGCGCGAGCAGCGGGGAAATCAACGGATTCACAGGGTCCATGCCTTTGGGCACGTAGTGCATGAGATCATGATCCAACGTGGCCTGATCGACGAGATAACCGCTCGACAATTCGAGTTTCGACGGCGTCGAACGGCTGTAATCGAGGATCGGGCAGATGAGCAGTTGCAGCGCGAGTGGTGGGCGGCCGCCTGCCCGAGCCGCCGCCTGGCACGTGGCCGTCGCCAGCGTGGCACCGGCGGAGTCGCCGCAAATACCAAGGCGCTTAGCGTCGATTCCGAAATCAGGAGCGTGCCCGCTGATATACCGGACTGCAGCCATGGCGTCTTCCAAGGCGGCGGGAAAGGGATGCTCGGGAGCGAGCCGGTAGTCCACCGAGAGCACCCGCACTGCTCCGGCATGTGCCAGCGCGCGCGCAATCGAATCATGCGTGTCCAGGGTGCCGGCGACCAAACCGCCGCCATGAAAATAAATGAGCCCGGGCAATACCTCGGCGTGAAGCGGCGAATAGAGCCGCATCCGCACAGCACCGCCCGGCCCCGGCAGAGTTCGCTCTTCCACCCGGTCAACCGCGACTTCAGGTCCCGCAAATTTCATGAGAGCCGCAAGCCCTGTGCGCCGCTCCGCAACCGTTGCCTGCCGAGCATCCGGCGGATTGCCCGCCGCAAGCAGGTTCAAGAAGCGCTTGACGCGTGGGTCGAGAGGCATCAGCGCCCGAATAAATTTACAGAGCCAATGCTTGCCGGGTCGCCGCAGGCCACTTCTTGAGGTCCAGGCCGTGATTTGCGAACAATGCGACGGCGAGCCGATCGATCCCAAAGGCGACGCAGCTGGTGTGTGCCAACTCGCCTTTCTCGTCGCGGATCCCCCACACCTGTCCGAAATGCTCGCGGTGGTAGTTGAAGCTCATGCACGCGGTGGGCGATGCGCTCGGATAGTAAGGAATCAAGAGCTCGAATTTCAAAGCCTGCTGGCGCTGACTCACCGCCATGACCTGGCCCACTCTGCCGAAGAACGGGTCGTTGGCGACATCCATCGTATGCGGCAGACCGAGCTCGGCGGCCAACAGCGGCGCTTTCGCCATCCATTTCTCGCGGAACTGCACGATCTCGTCGGGCGCGCCAATTCGCACGAATTCGCGCATGCGGAAGGATTGCAGCCGATCGAGGCTCAAGGACGGCTCATGCCTGAACACGTCGGCCTCGATATCGAACAGCAGTCCACCGGTCGGCAACTTGCCGCGCGCCGCCGCGATCGGATACACCGGATAGCAAGCCGCGGGCGATAGCACCAGATCCGAGGAAGTGAGCGAGGTGGTCCAGTCACCGCCGTTGTCGGCGCTTTTTTCGACAGCGGCGCGGATGGAGGCTTCGGAACCATGCAATGCGCAGACGCAACCGAGCAGATTGGGGAAACTCTTCAGATAACCGGATTTCTCGAGCTGCATACGGCTCATCACCGGAGGAAATCGCATGATTTCCGCCTGCGGATCGCGCTGCCGGGTGATGTACTGTTCGAGTCGCTCGACCAGATCTACATACAGTGCCGTGCGTGCGTAGACCCCGTCCACGCCCATCGGCCTGAAAAGCTGATCGGCAAGGTGCGCAAGCGGATAGGGCGCGGTGGTATCGGGCGACAAGGTGGGATCAGCCACTGATCGACGTGGGCAGCGGCGTCATCAGCGACGTCGTGGCGAGATTCGTCAGAATGCGGTCATTGCTGATCATGATTGGTGCCGAGAGCACATCGCGCAGCAGCCGGCCGATGGTGAATTCCGTGTCGTTGCGATAGCCCGACAGTCCGCAGGCACGCAGCGAGGTCATCACGGTAGTCACTGCAAGCTCGGACACCTGCACCTTGGTCAAGGTAATCATCGCCTGAAATTCCAAGGAAGCGATCGCCTTGTCATCGGACATGATCGCCTCGTAGCTGCGCAGGCTGGCGGACAGCACGCCGCGAAGCGTGCGCAATGTGGATACGGCCTGCGTGAAATGCGCCGCGCCGGGCGGCATTTGGCCATTCGATTGGCGTACCACGTGACGCACGAAGGCCTGTGCCTTGGCGGTGGCGGCGGCGGCGATTCCCGCCCAAACTGAACCCCACAGCAAGTGCGCAAACGGCACCATGGTTTGCGCATGAATTCTTTCGTAGGGCTCCGGCAAGATCTGTCCGGCAGCGGCCCGGGCGCGCAGCGTGAAACCTTCGCTGTGCGTACCGCGCATGCCCAAGGTGTCCCACACCTGCAATCGCTCGAGGGTGTAGTCCGCTTTCAGCAGCACCAATAGAACCTGGTCATTACCCGCGGCGTCGGCGGCGCGCCGGGCGGTCGTCACGATGCCATCCGCCTCCACTGCATAGGAGATGACCGTGGCCTTGCGTTCGAGGGTGATCTGCGCCCCATCGTGCTCGACGGCGGCCTCGCTGGAACGGACGTTGCCGCCGGCCTGACCCTCGGTGGTCGAGGATGCCATGAGCAATTGCTCGCCAACGATGCGGCGTAAAATGCGCTCATGGGGTGCATTGTTTTTGAAGTGGCGCACGATGCACGCCATCTTGATTTGATGCATTGCGTAGATCAGGCCGGTCGAAGAGCATGATTGGCCCAGGATGTAGCAAACATCGGCGATTTCCGCGATGGTGGCGCCTTCGCCGTCCAAGGACTGCGGAACCTGAATGCCGAGGAGGCGCTGCTTGCGCAACTCCGCGAAGGCTTCGCTGGGGAACCGAGCTTCCGCATCGACCGCCGCGGCATTGGCTTTGGCAATGTCGGCAGCCGCACGCGCCCGTGCCGTCAGGTCGCTTTGCCGGGCACTGGGAATGCGGGTACCGGGCAGCCGGTGAGTCTCTATTGCCATTTCAAAAGCCTCTAAGGGCCTGTAACCGGCCGATTATGCGGGCCCCGCCCCACCGGGACAATAACGCGGAGGGAATTATATCGTTACTTAGAGACGCTACACTCATTTTACAAACATATGTAAAACCTGCGTCGTATTCCGTATCCTGCGCTACACGGTATGATCCGGCCCTGGTTTCTTCGGGAGAAGCATCGAGTGGATTCGCAGGCGAAGGAGGGGGTGAGCGACCGGCTAATTTCGCTCGTCAGGGCGGTATTGGGGGCAGGCAGCGTCGTTCCAACGCCGTTTCCGCTGGATGCTCAACTGAGCGATTTAGGGATTAGTTCACTGAAAATGGTGAACCTGATGCTGGCTGTGGAGGTGGAATTCGACATCGCCATCGCACAGGGGGACATCACGCCGGAGAATTTCCACTCGCTGCAGTCCATCGAGGCGCTGGTCGACCGTACCTTGTCGCTACGCGCTTAAAGGCCTGAAGGCTTTAAGGACTCTCATTGAGCGCTGCGATCAGCGCATTCACATCTTCCGTCCCGGTCTCGCCATTCGTCGCGCATATGCGCACCACGTCCCGGCCCTCGAACAGAGTGGGCGCGACCCAGGCTCGACCGGAGGCCACCACTCGACGCACCAGGGCGCGCACGTCGCCGAAGCCGGCAGGGGGTAGGGCGTTGAGGACCGCCAGGGGCGAATCGTTGGCAATTTTCCAGCCTAAGGCAAGCAGCCCTTCCTCGATGCGTTCGATGACTTCCACGCCGCGCTCCACGTGTGCGCCCAAGCCCTCCCAACCGGCCGCCGTCAACGCGAGGAACAAGCGCAGACCTAAGAATCGCCGCGACCACTGCACGCTGTTCAAATACGGATCCACGCCCGAGACGCTCGACGGCATGAAGCTGGTCGAGGCGTGAAAAGCCTCGGACAACAGGTCGCCGCGCGTGGTTAAGAAAATGGCGCATCCCATGGTCGTCGCCAGCCATTTGTGAGCGTCGATGGTAATCGAGTCGGCGCGTTCGATGCCGTCGAGCACGCCGCGCAGGCGATTCGAGGCGAGCGCGGCCCCGCCCCAGGCAGCGTCGATGTGCAACCACAGGTCCTGCTGTTCAGCGATGTCCGCGCACGCATGCAGGGGATCGATCATCCCGCCGCCGGTGGTTCCGGCCGTGGCGACCACCATCAGCGGAACGGCTCCCGCCGCGCGGTCCTCATCGATCGCCCGCAGAAGTGCCCGCGGATCCATCCGCCCGCAGCCGTCCGTATCGACAAGGCGCAACGCCGCGCGTCCCACGCCCGCTTGATGCGCGATTTTCAGCCACGCGATGTGGCAGTCGCGCGATGTATAGAATTTTACCGGCCCCGCGAAGGCGCGCACGCCTTGGTTCGAGAAATTCGCGTGAGCGGCGGTCAGCGCACACAGCAGCGCGGTGTAATTCGCCTCGGATCCGCCCGTCGCAAAGTGTCCCGTTGACTCTTCGCCGAGGTTGGCTCGGCGCGCGACGGCGCGGATCACGTGGCTTTCCAACGCCACGGGCACGGGCGAGGAAGCAGAACTGGCGAGCTGCGGATTGAAGGTACCGGCGATACGATCCGCACATTGCGCGGGAAAATTTGCGCCCGGATTGAACAGGCCAAAGTAGCGCGGGTTCGCCATTTGCACGATGCCATGTTCCATGCGCTCGATGGTCCACCGCAATGCATCCTCGAGCGGCCGCGGTTTGCTGAAATCGAACGTTTCCAGCTCGGCGCGGAATTTTTGCATGTCGATGGTCGGCGCGACCGGTCCTTTCTGGACGCGCCTCAAGGATTCTTCCAACTCCAGGGTGAGCCAGCTGCCGATCCGGTCTCGGTCCGAAGCTTTTGGAAATAACGCCGGAATCGCGTCCGGTAACGATCTCTGGTTCAAACAGCGACACCGAGCGCTTGATCCAAGTCGACCAGGATGTCATCGATGTGTTCGATGCCGACGCTCAAGCGAATACTGCCCGGACCGACTCCCGCGGCCAATTGTTCCTGCGGCGACATCTGGCGGTGGGTCGTCGATGCGGGATGGCACGCCAGGGACTTGGCGTCGCCCAAATTGACCAAGCGCTTGAACAGCTTGAGCGCATTGTAGAAACGCATGCCGGCCGGCAATCCACCGTGAATCTCAAATGTCATGAGAGAGCAGGCTCGCCCGCCGAGATATTTTTGCACCATGGGGTAGTAGGGACTGTCGGAAAATCCGGCGAAATTCACTGATTCGACCCGCGCGTCGGCGCGCAGGAACTCGGCAACTTTCCGGGCGTTTTCGACGTGCCGATCGACGCGCAAGGCCACCGTTTCTATGCCCTGCAGCAGCAGGAACGCGTTCATCGGGGACAGTACTGCGCCCACCGTGCGCTGGTACACGCTGCGGCAGCGGCCGATAAATGCGGAAGCGCCATAATGATCGGTGTAGACCAGACCGTGATACGACTCATCGGGTTGCGTAAACATGGGATAGCGCGCCGCGTGCGCAATCCATGGAAACCGCCCACAGTCGACGATGATGCCGCCGAGGGTGGTGCCGTGACCGCCCATGAACTTCGTCAAGGAGTGAATGACAATGTCCGCGCCATAGTCGACGGGCCGAACCAACATCGGCGTCGCCACGGTATTGTCGACGATCAACGGCATGCGGTGCCGATGCGCGAGGGTCGCGAGTGCCTCGAGGTCGCACACGTTGCCTGCCGGATTGCCGACGGTTTCACAAAAGATGGCGCGTGTATTCTCGTCGATCAACGCTTCAAGATCGGCGGCACGGTCGGATTTTCCAAAACGCACCTCAATCCCCATCTTCGGCAAGATGTGGGCGAACAACGTGTACGTCGTGCCGTAAAGCTGCGGGACGGAAACGAGATTGCGACCCATCTCGAGCGCATTCATCGATGCGTAGAAAAGCGCGGTTTGTCCCGAGCTGACGCTCAACGCGCCAACTCCCCCTTCGAGTTCGGTGACCCGCTGCTCCAGGACATCGGTGGTCGGGTTGCTGATGCGCGAGTACCGATGTCCCGGGACCTCCAGGTTGAACAACGCGGCACCGTGCTCCGCGCTATCGAAGGAATACGCGGCCGTTTGGTAAATCGGAACGGCGACGGCCCTGGTGGTGGGGTCGGAGTCGAAGCCCCCGTGGATTGCGATTGTTTCGCGCTTCATTCTTGCAAATTCTAGGTTAGGAGGTGGCGCCAGTGTATATCGAACGATGCAGCTAGTCGTGGTATGGTTCGCAATTCCCAAGATGACGTTTAAATGGCCACTTCCGTGACGCAGCCCGGTGACGTCGATTCAAAATTCGCCCGCGACGCTTGGCTTCGGGCGCTGGCGAAGACGGCAACCATCGGCGATCAGGGTGTGACGCTTCCTGAACTGATCGCCCGCTTGAGTCTGGAATTCGACGCCGCGCCCGCGCTGCTGTCCACCGAGGCGGCGATGAGCTACCGACAGTTGGGCGTGCGATGCAATCAGTATTCCCGCTGGGGTGTTTCGCAGGGTCTGAAAAGCGGCGATGCCGTGTCGCTGCTGATGGCGAACTGCGCCGAGTATCTGCCGATTTGGCTTGGACTAACGCGCATCGGTGTTGTGGTCGCGCTGGTCAATTCTCAACTCGCCGGCAACGTCTTGGCGCACTCGATAAATATCGTAGACCCAAGGTACTTGATTGTCGGAGCCGATCTCGCGCCCCGCATCGCCGCCATTCGCCCGCAGCTGCCGCCGAGACTTGCCTGCCGAGTATCGGGATCGAGCACAGAGGATCTGAAGCCCATGGAGCCTGAGCTTGCGGCCGTCGCCGGAGAGCCGCTGCTTTCATCGGAGTGCGCAGCGCCTTCAATCGACGCGACTGCCTTGTATATCTATACCTCGGGTACGACCGGCTTGCCGAAAGCGGCGAAGGTCAGCCACTACCGTCTCATGCAGTGGAGCCATTGGTTCGCCGGCATGATGGACACCCGCCCAAGCGATCGCATGTTCAATTGCCTGCCTCTCTATCACAGCGTCGGGGGTGTGGTGGCGACCTTCGCGACGCTGGTGAGCGGCGGGACGGTGGTGATCCGCCGGCGATTCTCGGCGTCCGACTTTTGGCGGGACGTGCGCGATGAACGCTGTACTCTGTTTCAGTACATCGGCGAGCTGTGCCGCTACTTGGTCAATACGCCGTATCAGCCCATCGAGATCGAACACTCCCTGCGCATGGCCTGCGGCAATGGTTTGCGGCCGGAAGTCTGGGAACCTTTCAAGGCGCGGTTCCGGATTCCGCGCATTCTCGAGTACTACGCCTCGACCGAAGGCAATTTTTCGCTGTACAACTGCGAGGGGCAGCCGGGCGCCATCGGGCGAATACCGCCGTTTCTCTCGAGCCGCTTGCCGGTGGCATTGCTGCGGTTCGATCTCGAAACATCGGAACCGCGGCGCAACTCGCAAGGGTTTTGCGAGCGCTGCCTGCCCGATGAAGTTGGTGAAGCCGTGGGACTGATGCCTGTTGCAGAGGGGCAGCGTGCGGGCCGATTCGAAGGCTATGCCGACCCGCAAGCATCGGCGCGCAAAGTGCTGCGCAATGTCTTCAAGGAGGGCGACCTGTGGTATCGCACGGGCGACCTGATGCGCCGCGATGAGCGCGGCTTCTATTACTTCGTTGATCGTGTCGGGGAAACCTATCGTTGGAAGGGTGAGAACGTCTCGACCGCGGAAGTATTGACCGCGCTCACTGCGAGCCGCGGCGTCATCGACGGAGTGGTTTACGGTCTGATGGTGCCGGGTGCCGACGGCCGCGCGGGAACTGCGGCGCTGGTGGTCAACGGCGAATTCGATCTTGCGGCGTTTCGCGCGCAGATCGCCACGCGTCTACCCCCGTACGCGCGCCCGGTATTCTTGCGGATTGTGACGACGCTGGAGGCCACGGCCACGTTCAAGCCGCGCAAGCAGGATCTTGTGGAGGCCGGCTTCGATCCTGGCCGGATCAGCGATCCGCTCTACTTCGATGACCCCCGGTCGCAGCGCTACGTGCCGCTCGACGCCGCGCTATTCGCCGCGATTTCAAGCGGCGAAATCAGAATCTAACGCTACGTCGGTTCTGGTTCGCCGACCTGTGAGATGGCGTTTCCGATGGGAACCTGCACGATGAGCATTGTGCCGCCGGAGGGCGGACTCCTCACATCCAATCGCCCGCCAAGCGCGCGAACCCGATGGCGCATCGAAGCGAGCCCGTGCGAGGCGATCGCCATGAATTGACCGACCGGAATGCCGATGCCGTCATCGGCAATGCGCAGCAGAACGGTTTCATCGTCCATGTCCAGGCTGATGTCCGCGGTTTTCGCGCCCGAATGCTTCAAGATATTGCTGAAGGCTTCCTGCGCGATTCGAAATAACGCGATCGAAGCTTCCGACTTGAAGCGGGGCTCCTCGTCGGGATAGGACTCGATGCACTTGAGCCCCGCGTTTCCGCAGGTTTCCTTCATTTGCCAGCGCAACGCGGCGAACAAACCCACATTGTCCAGAAGCGTGGGGCGCAGCTCCTCGATTATTCGCCGCTTCAAATCGACACCGGCGGCAAGATTTTGCTGCACGCGATCGAGCCGCAGCTTCAGGTCAGGATGATCCTTGCCAAGATGCTGTTCGGCCCAGGAGATGTCCATGCGCGCGCCCACCAGCAGGCCGCCGAGTTCGTCGTGCAATTCGCGCGCCAAGCTGGCCTTCTCGCGTTCCGCGACATTTTGCAAGTGAGTAGAGAGCTCGACCAGCTCGTGGGTCCTGTCTTCGACCTGACGCTCGAGCTGCAGCTTCTGATCGCGCAACTCCGCGGTGAGCGCCGTGCGCCGACGCATATCCAGCCACACCAGGCGCGAGGCGGCGAATACCAGCAGCATGTTGAAAATCGTGCCGGACAGCGTAATCCAGCGGCTCAAGGTCACGGAACCGTCCCAATGCGCCGTGGCGGCGTTGTGCTCTACGGCTTCGCGATCGCGCAGCTGATCCAGAAGCGCGCCGATCATCGCGCCGGTATCGGACCCGACGCTGGTTTTCACGAGCGCAACGGCCGCCGGGACCCCCTGGGTCCGCTGAATCGTCACAATCATCGATAGATCCGCCAGCCGCTTGCCGACCAGCACATGCAGGTCCCGCACCTGGCTGAGACCGGCGTCCGATCCGGCATACGCCAAGCGCAGCTTTTCCAATTGCGGTTCTACTTCGGCCACCGCTTGGTTATAGGACTCGAGGTATCGCTGGTCTCCCGTCAGCAAGAACCCGCTTTGCGCGCCTACGGATCGCGCCAGCGAATTCTGCAACGCCTCGATCCCCTGCTCACGCGCCGCGGACTTCTGCAGCCGCTCGCCCGCGTCCTGCAGCCGCTCCTGGCCTTCGCCTGTCACAAAAAAAAGAGCGGCCAGGAAACTGACGATGAGAAACGGCGGAATGGCCACGTACCAGCGGCCCAAGCCATCCAATGCCACGTTCAAGAAGTTCACGCGATTCATTTTGTTGACAAACACTTCGTGTGTCCATTGCCGCAGCGCTGAAATGCTGCAATGCCCGTGCCAGGTATCGCAGCGATATCGGCACGCTGAACCTTAAAGCTTGCCTTCCTGAAAAAATTGTCAATATGCCCCGGGAGTTAGCGCCGCGATGACGGCGGTCCGCAGCGCTTTGGCCGCAGTGTGGTACCGCCGGCGCAATGTAAAGTTTACTCGCCGACATCCTCCCTTGACGCGCATTCTGGTCAGAAGGTCGCCAGGCTCACCGTGTCGGTCACATCGTCCACTGTGAAGGCAACCGGGATCGCGATGATCGGTACGCGAGGCTTGTCTTTCAGCCACATCTCGAAGGACTCCCGGGGCATGGGTCTTGCGTAGAAGTATCCTTGAGCAATGTCGCACCCGAACTCGCGCAGCCGGCTGGCTGCCGCCGCGGTCTCGATGCCCTCGGCAACCACCTTCAATCCCAAGCCGTGTCCCATGTCGATCGCGGAGCGCACCACGGTTGCAAACTCGGGATCGGACTCCAGATTCTGAATGAAACTGCGATCGATTTTCATTTCATGGACCGGCATGCGTGCCAGGTGGCTCAACGAGGAATACCCCGTGCCGAAATCATCGATCGACAAACTCACGCCCAATGCGGCGATGGCGTGGAGCATCTGCAGCGCCCGGGCGGGATCTTCGATGGCGCCGCTTTCGGTCAGCTCCAAGGTAAGCAGCGTCGCCGGCAGCTGGTGGCGGCTCAATAACGAGGCGACCCGCGAATCGAAGCGTGAGTCGCCGATGTCTTCAGCGCTGATATTCACGGCCAAGTTCAGTGCCACGCCCGCGCGTTGCCATTGCGCCGCTTGCGCCATCGAGTGATCCAGGGTCCACCGCGTCAACCAGCGTATGAATCCGGTCTGTTCGGCGAACGGAATGAAATCCGCCGGAGTCAACAAGCCGCGCAGCGGATGCTGCCAGCGAAGCAGCACTTCGGCGCCCGCGACGCGGCCGGTGCTCAGTTCGATTTTCGGTTGGAAGTACAATCGCAACTCATCGTGCTCCACCGCGTGGCGCAACTCACCCAGCAAGGAGAGTTGATCCCGAGCCGCGGGCTTGAGCGCCGCTTCGTAAATCGACAGCGCGCGCTTCTCACGCCGCGCGCACTCCAGGGCCAAATCCGCGCACCGCATCAGCTCGTCGTGCGATGAGGCGCCATCCGCCGATAGGGCCAATCCCAAGGTCGCGCTGATGTCGATTGGCTGGGCTTCCACGAACACCGGCTCGGCCAGTGCCAGAAGCAGCGAGGTGCCCCAGGCGTGCAGGCCTGCGCGGTCGTTGAGCCTG
>Ga0210387_10000852_pt1 | contig 22337 bp, 16 predicted proteins | sample IncBWC7OmetaG_FD_160108 | JGI IMG/M metagenome (GOLD analysis project Ga0210387, IMG submission 160108) | Forest soil microbial communities from Barre Woods Harvard Forest LTER site, Petersham, Massachusetts, United States - Inc-BW-C-7-O ...
AAATTACCTTCTCCACTCCAAGGCTAGCGGCAATGCTCGAGGAAGTCGGTCTCGGCTCGCTGGCACCCGAACTCGATGACGTCCAAAACTGGTCTCAACGCCTCTCACTCGGTGAACAGCAACGGCTCGCCTTTGCTCGCATTCTGCTGATGAAGCCGGCGCTCCTGTTTCTGGACGAAGCCACCTCAGCGCTCGACGAAGACGCCGAGGCCAAACTCTACGGACTGCTGCGCACCGCCCCATGGCGGCCCACGATCGTGAGCATCGGTCACAGAAGCACAGTGCGGGGTTTCCACGACCAGATCCTGGACGTGGCCGCCTTCAGCCCGCTGCCGGGGCATCCCGACTATGTTCCCTTCCTAGATCCACGCCCGGCCTTTGTGGCGCCTCCTCTGCGGCGCATTTTCTGATCGTCGGGCAATTGGTCGCTGGCAGAACGAGGGACCAACTCCCTCAAGAGAAGCTGAACATTTCAACGACATCCACCTTAGTGTTGTCTAACGAACTATCACGCGAGGCACTGATGATAGACGCGACCAGAATAGCGATGGTGATGTTGACGATTGCGCTAAGTACGAAACTAAGCGCTCAGCAGACTGCGGTGATTATTAGTCTTACCGAGCAGACGGCTTACTTGTTGGAAGATGGGCGAGTCGCTTTGGTCTCGCCTATTGCCTCCGGTAAAGAGGGATGGGGAACCCCGATCGGTAGTTTCAAGGTCATCAGCAAAGACGCGAATCACCGGTCCGGAAACTTCGGTCTGGTCAGCGATTCTTACGGCCGAATTGTCAATCCAAACGCCACCCCGGGCTCCTACGTCCCCCCTGGGTTTCGCTACACGCCTGCTCCGATGCCGTACTTCATGGAATTTCGCAAGTATGTCGGGATGCATGCGGGTTTTCTACCTGGCTACCCGGCATCGCACGGCTGTGTTCGGATGCCCAGAGACCTTGCTGCCGAGTTTTTTGACCGGGTGCAAATCGGCACACCGGTGAAAGTGATCGGGAGCACCAGAAATGTGACACGTCTCAGGAGAGCGATTCCAGTCATGCAGCCCGGCCGTTCCCGGTACACTGCGGCGGTAACTCTGTTTCAGAAGCACTAAAACGACGCGAACGCGGCTCGCAAGTCATCCGGAATTCGAACTGGCCGCCCACTTCGCCGATCCACGTAGACCCAGTTGGTCTCAGCCTCAGCCAATACGGATTGGTCATTGGCTCGCAAAACCAGATATTTGCGCAACGAACTGCGTGGTTTGATCTCTGCCACCCAGGTTTGGATTGTGATAGTCTCCCCTTGGAAGGCTGGTCGGAGGTAGGTGACGAAGTGAGAACGCACGACCCAAACCGCTCCGCTCTGAAGATATCGTTCGACCGGCCAACCCTGCGCGGCTGAATGCTCAATCGCGATCTCTTGCATCCACGCGATATATTTGACGTTGCTGACGTGCCCCAGTTCATCGATCGCGTCTTCGGGGATCGAGAACGTCTTCGTAAACCGAAGCGTTCGCCGTTCACCGTTCACGTTCACCGTTCACCGTTCGGCGTACCGCCCGCGAAATACGCGAAGGTTTTCGGACAGGGACTCATTCTCTGAATCCTCTATCCAATTTGCTACCTCGATTCGCATTGTTTGAACGCCGAACGCCGAACACGGAACGCCAAACCTACCACCAGACATTCCAAGGACCCCAGTAGGGACCCCAGTCGTTGTACATCGAAGCATCCTCATTGATCTGCGCCGCTTCGAGTTGGTCTTGCGCAATCGATTGCTGCACCGCTAGTTGCTTATACTTTTGATATTCATTCTCGCCTCCGATGTAGACGAGGTTCTGTTGCTTGTCAGCGTACGCATAGAGCACTTTACCGTTTCGAATGCGGCGTTCGAGCTTGTACGGAGTCATTGAATTGAACATCGCTTGCTGCTTGGCAGTTGTGGGAGTTCGACTTCGGAATCCGGCGGCGGTAAGCAGCGATTCCTTATTCTGTGCCTCGTAACTTGCGCATCCGGCCAAGGCTGCCAGCAGGAGAAGCGCAATCGCCGTGAGAGGACCATTGAAGAAAGAGTTATTTCTGTTCATTGGGGTATCCGTTCGTTGACCAGATCCGACGACGAAAGTCAAGCGTATGCACAACCGATAACCTACGATTGTCCTAGCCCACAGGGTTGCGGAGAAGAGAAGCGGACATCCTGAACCCCATACGCCATCGCCGCGTCCTTTAATCTATCGACTTTTTGGCGGCAGGTTTCTTCACCGATGGTCGTCTTTTTTTCGCAGGAGCTTGTTCCGACCCGGCCGGGCTTTTTCTCGCGGGCTTTTCCGTATCAGATGGAGAGACCTCCCGCCTTTCTGCGTAGATCAAATGAAACGCCTCGGTTGTCGCAGCGTTGGCGGCGTCGATCAACGCGCTCAGAATGCCAGCGTCCTCCGTCAGCACACGACATCCTGCCATAATCTCAGCGTGCTGCTGCGAAACCGCTGCCAGCAACGAAGTTCTCGGAGGATTCGCGGTGACCATTTCCGAATAAGATTGCAGGATTAATCTCTGGACGACCGCGGTCAACAGCGAGGCGTTCGCCGCCGAGAAAAGGTCCTTGTAAGCTCGGTGGCCCAACCCAATAATGTCCTGCTGCCGGGCCTTGTAGCCTTCAATGGCCAAGCCGATTTTTGGAACGAGGTCCGACATGCGGTCAATTCCTACAACGAACGTCGCCCGTTGTCAGTCTCATTCGGAGCGACGGCGACAGAATGGGAGACAGAACTTCACGTACGATGACAGACGACTTCCACTATTGGGACACAGTTTGTTTCACCGAACCCAAGCCTAGTGTACCGTCTCCTAAATCCCCGGTTCTCTCTCTTTCCATCTTCTCTTGGTTGCTCGCAGGGTCCTTTTTCTTCGCCCTGGCGGCCGTCGCCGGGGACGTGAGCCGCGGCGAAATTATTGCCGATGCCGCTGAGAGATTGTTAGGCGACATCCGCGAAACCCACTACCAGCACAAGACTTACGTCGTTCAATCTGAAGGGATTTACGACATGGATTGCTCCGGGTTCGTCGACTATTTGCTAAAACGAGTGGCTCCCGAACAATACGCTTCTCTACCAATCGAACCTGGTCATCCCCGCCCAAGAGCGGCGATGTACTTCGACCTGTTGAACGGCTTGCCGGGCAATCCTGTGACCGGGTGGAAATCGATCAATCGACTTGCGGAGGCGCAACGGGGCGACATTATTGCATGGGCACTCGCAACATCGACGCAAAAGCCCGGGGACACGGGACACGTCGTTATCGTCGCCGCTGCTCCAGTGCTGATTAATAGCGGCCAATACGGAGTCTCGGTCTACGACTCCAGCGGGATTCACCATGACGACGACACGCGGCCAAAAACCACGAGCGGAATCGGAAAAGGGGTGATCACATTCCGGGTGGACGACCGCGGTGTGCCGGTCGGTTTTCAATTCAACTCCATTGCACATTTTCACCTGGAACCGATCGCCATTGGTCGCCTCACCAATTAGGATAGAAATCTTATGAGCCAAAGCGCTCGCGAGATCTCTGTGTCGTCCAATCCGATTCCTCCCCAGATCCAGCTGGAGAAAACGTACAACGCCGCCTCGGACCATTACGATCACCCTGCCCTTTCGTTCTGGGATCGGTTCGGCAGGCGTACGGTTGAGCGCATGTCGCTCATCCCTGGGATGAAGGTGCTCGATGTCTGCTGCGGCATCGGTGGGTCCGCCTTGCCCGCCGCCGAGCGCGTCGGACCAACGGGAAGCGTAATCGCTGTCGATCTCGCCCAAAATCTCCTGAACAAAGGAATCAGACGGGCCGAAGAGCTCTCCTTGACTAATATCGAATTCCGCCGCGCGGATTTGGAGGCTCTCCCCTTTTCCGATCAATCTTTTGAAGCGGTGATCTGTGTTTTTGGAATATTCTTCGTTCCGGATCTATCCGGTGCGGTCCGGGGATTATGGCGTCTTGTCCGTCCGGGCGGCCTTCTTGCGATCACGGTCTGGGGAGCGAAGCAGTTTGAGCCTGCGGACGCCAAATTCTGGGAGGCGGTCCGCCGGGAAGACCCTGAGCTGTTGAAAACCATTAAACCTTGGAACCAGATCGTCGAACCGGACCCTTTGCGCGCGCTCCTCATTGAATGCGGAGTAACAGAGCCTGACGTGCTGGCAGAGCCTGGATCGCACTCTCTCAATAGTCCCGACGATTGGTGGACAATCATTATGGGTTCGGGCTATCGCTCAACCGTCGAAGCCCTATCGCCTCCGATCAGGGAACGAGTCAGGGCAGCGACCATTGAAGCAGTGCAGCAGGAACGGATTCAGGAAATTCGCGCAGATGTTATCTACGCCATCGCGCGAAAGCGTTAGGTAGTTGTCAGTATCAGTGCCAGTGTCAGTTTGGTTTCGGGGTCACCGGTTCGGTCGTGGAAGCCTGTGCGCCACACGATTCACGCTCCACGAGCCAGCAATCCAGGAGAATGTCCCGTCTGGGCGTTTCTGGCGATGCGATCCGCTCCAACATCGCCGCGACCGCTGCCGCCCCAATCTCGCGGCACGGTTGGTGGACGGTCGTCAACGGTACCGGCAAAAGGCTTGCATACTGGACATCATCGATGCCCACAATCCGCACGTCATTCGGAATCCGATAACCAAGCTCGATCAGGGCGTGCATGATCTGGCCTGCGGTCCGATCGTTTGCACAAACGATGGCTTGCGGTTCGAGTCTTTCGACAAAGCTTCCAAGGTCAGCAGCTCCGTTGCCGGCTAGCCGCCAAACCAAGGAGGGCTCGAGCGGCGTTTCCGAAACAAACAGCGCCTCACGGTAACCGGCAATTCGTGCATCGACCGTCGACGCGGAATTCGGATATGCCACGAAAGCGATGCGCTTGCAGCCGAGCTTGAGCAAATGCTCCGTCGCCATAAATCCGGCGCGACGATGGTCAATCGCGACCAGGTCGTAAGGACTGCCATTCGGATACCGCAAGAAACTGCGATCAAGCAACACGAGAGGAATACCGGCTTCGGCCAGGACCGCGACCGCTGCGTGATTGATCCGGTCGTTTTGAGGCGTTCGTTCCAAAGGAGCAAAAAACACCCCAGCCACCTTTTTCGAAACGTACTGCCGGCACAGGTCTAAGGTCTGAATTTCTTTCCCTTCCGGGGCGGGCGCGGTGTCTCCCCAAAGCAGAGCATGCTTCCGCCGCTGACAAGATTCCGCCATGCCTTGGCAAATCGGGCCAAAAATTTCAGTCTCGCCCAAATTCGGGATCAACAATCCAAACAACAGGCTGGCGCCCGCTACGAAACCATCGGTCACGTAGGTTCCTGATCCGGCGCGACGATGCACCAAACCACGCTGCTGCAGCTCCCGCAACGCACGAATGACCGTGATCCGCGAAGTACCGAATTCATCGAGCAGATGCGCTTCACTGGGAAGTTTTTGACCAGGCTCGTAACGCCCGGAGAGAATGGCGTCTTTGACGGCCTCAAAGACCTGCTGATATTTCGGCTTTCGAACCATTGAAAGATAATATAACAGCTTTTGGCGCTTCTCAATTCAAATTAGTTGTCGGTTGCTGGTTGCCGGTTGTCCGTGGGAGAGGCCAGGCGCGGAGTGCGGTCGAGGGTCCAAACTCAAATTAGTTGTCGGTTGCTGGTTGTCGGTTGTCCGTGGGGGAGACCAAGCGCCGGAGTGCGGTCGAAGGTCCAAACTCAAATTAGTTGTCGGTTGCTGGTTGTCGATTGTCCGTGGGGGAGACCAAGCGTGAATGCGGTTGAAGGTCCAAACTCAAATTGGTTGTCGGTTGCTGGTTGTCGGTTGTCCGTGCGAGAGGCCAAGCGCGAGTGCGGTTGAAGGTCCAAACTCGAATTAGTTGTCGGTCGCTGGTTGTCGGTTGTCCGGGGGAGAGATAATGCGTCTGTGCAGTCGAAGATCCAAACTGGATTGGGCGATTCCCGGAACTGACAACTGACAACTGACAACTGACAACTGACAACCGACAACCGACAACCGAAACGCCAAAACGCCTGCATTTTAAAGTTGATATGTTTGAGTTTATATTTACTTTTGGCGTGACTTGACCAGTAAAGATCATATTATCTTACTCAACAATCCATGAATGTATTCGCAGATATGAGTCCCCTGGAGGTGTTATGCCGCAGTGTCGCGCCCGACGATCCGATCGATTGGCACACTCATGCGCATGAGGAATTCTGTCTGGTCCTGGAGGGCGCACCAACCATCGGGCATGCCGGCGGCAAGATTGTTCCGCAAGCCGACACCCTTTTCCTGTTTGAGAAAGGGGAAATGCACGGTGTCTGGAACTCAGGACCGGTGACGGCCCGCCTCTGGCTGCTGGAGTTTTGTCTCAGCTCCGGCCTTAGGACGCATTTTTGCGAGCTATTCAAACGTCCGCCCAAACAGCGGGTCTTCAAGTTGTCCGCGCTGCAGCGCCAACGATTCGGCAGCGCTTGTCAAAAATTGGCGTTCGAGAAGGATGCACCGGGGTTTCTGAACGCTTTCGCGGCATCCGCCTGGCTGACGCTTCTGCTGGTCAACGTCACGAGATGGCTAGTCATTCACCCCGGACTTGACCTCGCGGATGGCAAAGAAGAAATCGATCCGCAGTGCTTTGAGTTATGGCAAAAGATTCATCGGCAGGTTTTCCAATCGGCCTCGACCGGGCCCATGCTTTTCGGTCTCAATCCGTGCCATGACTCCTTACGGCACCGATTTCGCAAAATATTTGGAATCTCTCCGCAGGGCATGTTGCTACAACTCCGGATGGACCGGGCAAAAGAGTTATTACGGACCACCAGTCTTTCGGTTAAAGAGATCGCCCAGGAACTTGGTTACTCGAGACAACACGATCTGACCAGGGCATTTCACAAGTACACCGGCACAAGTCCGAGCGAATGGAAAAACTTCAACCTTCCGCGAACGAAAGTGCTGGCGGCACTGCCAAGCTAAATATTCCGAAAATGCGAAATAGTTTTCCTGACTTGGTAAAGACGCCCGAATTGTTAGCCGCTAAACAAGAAGCCGAATGCGTATTGGTTCAGGCCAAATAACTGGGGGCCGGCGTCTCTGCTTCGGCGGAGACGCTCTCTCGGGCCATCGAAATAATACGCGTCTCTCTTGCCGCCAAGAAATCGACCTGATACCACTGACTTGATTTAACTTCTCTTGTTGTAAATTAATCTGACAACCCCCTGAAACATGAACATCTCTAGAATATCCCGGTCCGGGATTAAAACCGCCTGCGGCTTGTTTTTGGCGATCAGCCTGACCACTCCACTCTTTGCGCAAAAGAAGCTTGGTACAGTTGCTGTAACTGTCGGAGACCTTGGCAACCCATTTTTCGTCCAGATCGCGCACGGCGCCCAAGCGGCGGCGAAGAAGATCAATCCAAGCGTTAAATTCCAGTCGGAATCCAGTAATTACGACGTTAACAACCAAACCAACCAGATGGATAACTTTATTGCCTCCGGGGCTAATCTTATCCTTTTGAATGCTGCGGACAGTAAAGGGATCGCTCCGGCGGTGCTGCGCGCGAAAGCGGCTGGTGTCACGGTGATCGCGGTGGACGTGGGGGCCGAAGGCGGGGTCGATGCCACGGTCACTTCCAACAACAAGCAGGCGGGTCAATTGGACGGAAAATTTGTCGTGGATCGGCTGAAAGGCAAAGGCCAGATCGTGATCGTCAATGGACCGCCGGTGACCGCGGTGACCGATCGGGTGGCAGGTTTCCTGGAAGAGGTTAAGAAGTCCCCGGGCATCAAGATTCTTTCGCAGGATCAAAACGCCGGCGGCAGCCGCGACGGCGGGCTGCGGGTGATGACGGATTTGTTAACCGCGTTTCCAAAAATCGATGCGGTGTTTGCGATTAACGACCCGAGCGCCATCGGTTGCGATCTGGCCGCCAAGCAAGCGCAGAGGAAGGATTTCTTTATCGTCGGCGTCGATGGAGCACCCGATGTGGTGCCTTCGCTGAAAGATAAAGATAGCCTGATCGCGGCCAGTGCAGCTCAGGATCCGTACGCCATGGCCGGCAAAGCGGTGGAGATCGGTTACGATATTATGAATGGTAAAAAGCCGGCGCAGGAGCTAACCCTGATCCCGGTAGACCTCATCACCAAAGAAAATGTCGACCAGTACAAAGGCTGGACCCAGTAGGAGCGAGCGGCCGATTCTGGAAGTTCGCCAGATTTGCAAAAGCTTCCCTGGCGTCCGCGTTCTCAAGAGCGTTAATCTTAGTATCTGGCCCGGAGAAGTGCACGCCTTCATGGGCGAGAACGGCGCCGGGAAGAGCACGCTGATGAAGATTCTGGCAGGGGCCTATCGTCCGGACTCGGGTGAAATTGTCCTGGATGGTAAACCCGTCCAGTTCCGCACGCCGCAAGAAGCGCGTTTAGCGGGGATCGGCATCATCTACCAGGAACTGACGGTGGCACCGAACCTGACGGTGAGCGGCAACGTCTTTCTGGGCGCGGAGCTCAAACGTCTTGGGTTCATGAAAGATACGGCCGAAATGGATCGGAAGACCCAGCAGGTGTTGGACCGGCTCGGTGCCAGATTCAAAGCCACCCAGCGCGCGGCGCATCTGGCGGTGGCCGAACAGCAGCAGGTGGAAATAGCGCGCGCGCTGTTCTACAAGAGTCGGGTACTGGTGATGGACGAACCGACGGCGGCTCTCTCCGATCGCGAAACGGATCGGTTGTTTGAGGTGGTCCGGCAGCTTCGTTCCGAAGGCATGGCCATCATCTACATCAGCCACCGGATGGCCGAAGTCTACGAACTGGCCGACAGGCTCTCGGTCCTGCGCGACGGAGAATATGTCGGCGAGCTGAAACGGGCGGAATTTTCGGCGGACAAAGTGATTGAAATGATGGTTGGACGGCGCCTGGAGGATTTCTACGAGCACGCCAAGCATTCGGCCGGACGGGTCGTTCTGGAAGTGAAAAACATGTCCGATGGCAAGCGAGTGAAGGGGGCCAACTTCCAGCTCCGGCAGGGGGAGGTGCTTGGGTTAGCGGGGTTGGTTGGGGCAGGAAGAACCGAACTCGCACGTTTGATCTTTGGGGCTGACAAACGCAAATCGGGTGAGGTTTATCTGGATGGGAAAAAGCTCCAGATCAACCAGCCGAAAGATGCCATCCGCGCCGGGATCGGCTATGTGCCTGAAGACCGCAAGCTGCAGGGTGTTTTCCTGCAAATGTCTTCGGGAGAAAACATTACCTTGAACATCTTGGGCCGGTGCGCGAAAGCCGGTGTGCTCGATTTCAAAAAGTTGACCGAGCGCGGGAACGCAGAAGTGAAGGCGATGCGGGTCAGGACCGCGTCGCTGAAGCAGAAAGCCGGAGGGCTGTCCGGCGGTAATCAACAGAAGCTCCTGTTAGCCCGCTGGCTGGAAATAAATCCGAAGGTCCTGATTCTGGACGAACCAACGCGCGGAGTCGATGTCGGCGCCAAAGCTGAGATCTACGCCTTGATCCAGCAATTGCTGGAGAAAGGGATGGCCGTTCTTTTCATCTCCAGCGAACTGCCGGAAATCGTGGGCGTTTGCGATCGCGTATTAGTCATGCGGGAAGGAGAAATCACCGGCGAGGTGGGTGGTGAGACCGGGATCGAGATTACTCAACAGAACATTATGAAGTTTGCGACCGATGTCACACGGAGTGCATCCACCAATGGCAACTGAAGCTGCGACAGAGACATCCGCCTTAGCGGCGGCCAGGCGGAAAGAGATGACCCGATCGACCATCGAGTTGGCCGGGATGCTTCCGGTCCTCATCGTGATCTGTATTCTCTTTTCGGTTCTGACTCCGAATTTTCTCCACGAGAATAATATCGTCAACGTCGTCCGCCAGGCGTCCATCAACATCGTGCTGGCTGCCGGGATGACGTTTGTTATCCTGACGGGAGGCATCGATCTGGCGGTCGGATCGGTGCTCGGATTTACCGCCGTGATCGCGGTGGCCGTTTCATTGATCCCCGGCTTAGGCTGGGCGGCCGTGCCGGCGGCGCTGTTTGCCGGGTTGCTGATTGGAGTGCTGACCGGTGCGACGGTCGCCTATATCGGACTGCCTCCATTCATTGTCACCCTGGGAACGTATACGGCGATCCGCGGGGCGGCCTATCTCGCAGCCGGCGGGACCACCGTCATTAACAGCAAGATCGGCTTTGCCTGGATCGGCAATGGTTACCTCGGACCGGTTCCCTGGCTGGTCGTGATCGCTCTCTTAATCATCGCACTGAGCGCATTTATTCTTCACAGAACAATTTTGGGAGTGCACATCTACGCGGTCGGAGGCAATGCGCAGGCGGCCCGATTGACCGGTATTCCCGTACCGTTTGTCCTGATTTTTGCCTATGGCGTCAGCGGACTTCTGTCGGGACTGGGTGGTGTCATGAGCGCGAGCCGTCTGTACAGCGCTCAAGGCCAATTAGGCATCGGCTACGAGTTGGATGCCATCGCCGCGGTGATCCTGGGCGGCACCAGTTTCGTCGGCGGAATTGGAACTGTCTTTGGAACGTTGATCGGAGCTCTGATCATCGCGGTGCTGAATAACGGACTGACATTAATGAACGTCTCCTTTTACTGGCAATTGGTTATCAAGGGCGCGGTGATTATCCTGGCCGTGATGCTGGACAAATTGCGTACCCGCGGTCAAGCCGGATAGGGACCACAAAAACAGATGAGGAGCGTAGGACCTCGACGATATCTATCAGGCCTGGGATCGCTGATCGGTGCAGCCGAGAGACTCAGAAAGAACTTTATGCCAACCCTTATGCTCAGTAGTCGCAGCTGCGCCTGAGGACTTTGTTGCCACGCACTCACTTTTCGCATTTTCTGCCTGACTCGCACTTCGGAATTGGTTTTGATAACTGAAAGGGATTAATGCTTGGCGCAAGACCCCCGGAGCAGTCGGACGACAGTCGATTGAGCAGCGCAGGCGCAGGGCGAAGACAACGGTCGGGCGGAAAATGAGCCCGGCGAGACGATCACCACAAAACACCACCAGCAAGCTATGAACTTAAAGACCCCAACGGAAAAAACACTCGCCATCATCATGGGCGGCGGTGCCGGCACTCGGCTGTTTCCCTTAACTAAAGAACGTGCCAAACCCGCAGTGCCGCTGGGCGGCAAATACCGTCTCGTGGACATCCCGATCAGCAACTGTCTCAATAGCGGTTTTCGCCAAGTTTACGTGCTGACCCAATTCAACAGCGAGTCATTGCACCGTCACATCACGGCCAGCTACAAGTTCGACAATTTTACCAAGAGTTTCGTGGAAATACTGGCCGCCCAGCAAACTCCCGAAGGTGCCCGCTGGTACCAAGGGACGGCGGACGCGGTGCGCCAGAATCTTCGTTACTTTCTCGAGCGTCCCTACGAGTACTACCTGATCTTGAGCGGCGATCAACTCTACCGCATGGACTACGGCGACCTGCTCCAAGCTCATCTGCAAACGGGCGCCGATGTGACGCTGGGCACTACGCCGGTCGACCGCGCGGCAGCTTCCGGGTTTGGCATCATGCACAGCGATGCGAACCGACGAATATTCCGATTCGAGGAAAAGCCCAAGGATCCCAAGCTCCTCGAGGAACTGCGTATTCCGCCCGACCTGCTGACGGATCTGGGCCGACCGGCTGACTCAGAACTTTACCAGGGCTCGATGGGTATCTACGTATTCAATCGCAAAACCCTGATCGACTCGCTCGACAACAGTTACGACGATTTCGGCAAGCACATCATTCCGGCCTCCCTCAATAAATACAAAGTTTTCGCCTATATTTTCCAGGGATACTGGGAAGATATCGGAACCGTGCGGGCTTTCTTTGAAGCGAACCTCGCCCTGGCTGAGACGGTTCCGCCGTACAACTTTTTTGATCATCTCAACCCTATTTACACGCATGCGCGATTTTTGCCCGCCAGCAAGATTAATGGCGCACAGATCAATAAGGCGATCATCGGTGACGGTTGCATCATTACTCATGCGAATATCGACCGCGCGGTGATCGGCATTCGCAGCGTGATCGAAACGGGTACCACGATCCGTAATTCGTTCCTGATGGGCGCGGATTATTATCACGATGAAGATCCCCAACCCGTTCCGAACCGTCCTCGGCTCGGAATCGGAGCGCGTTGCGTCATTGAGGGTGCTATTATTGATAAAAACGCTCACATCGGCGACGACGTGACGATTTCGCCGGCAGGGAAACCTGAAAATGCGGATGGCGACAATTATTTCATTCGCGACGGAGTGGTGGTGGTCCCGAAAGGCGCCGTCATTCCTTCGGGAACTAAGATTTGAAATAATTCGCGTTCCGAACCCTTTTTTGGATTGCAGGCTTAGTCGATGGTTCCCGGTAGATTGACCCGAACTACAATCATTTTCACTCTTCTTCCCGATGAGCACACATCCCAATGCAGGCAAACCCGCCCCGAAAGATCTTCTAATCGACGTCAGCCGCCTCGAAGCTGCGTTTTACGAAGATAAACCCGATCCCTCGGATCCGAATCAGCTCGTCAGCTTCGGCACGAGCGGACATCGCGGCACCAGCTCGAACGCCACGTTTACCGAGGCCCATATCCTTGCCATTACTCAGGCCATCTGCGAATACCGGCGTAACCAGGGTATCACTGGCCCGCTGTTTATGGGCAAAGACACTCACGCGCTTTCCCGCCCCGCGGAGCGCGTCGCGTTAGAGGTTCTGGCCGCCAACGGGATAGAAACATTTATCCAACGCGATGACGGTTTCACACCGACACCGGTCATTTCGCATTCCATCCTTGGATACAATAAGGGACGCTCGGAAGGACTTGGAGACGGCATCGTCGTCACCCCATCACACAACCCGCCAACCGATGGCGGATTCAAATACAATCCGCCGAACGGTGGACCGGCCGACACCGACGTCACCGATTGGATCCAAAACCGCGCGAACGAGCTGCTGCGCGGCGGTAACAAAGGTGTTCAGCGCATTGATTACGACGCTGCCCTCAAGGCCTCGACGACGCACTCGGAGGATTTTGTCACTGCCTACGTCGAGGACCTGGTTAATGTGATCGACCTGGAAGCTATCCGCTCGGCGGGTGTGAAGATCGGTGTCGATCCGCTTGGCGGCGCAGCCGTGGCATATTGGCAACCGGTGGTAGAACGCTACGGCATCGATATCACCGTGGTGAACCCGAACGTCGATCCGACCTTTTCGTTCATGACGGTCGATCACGATGGAAAAATCCGGATGGATTGCTCGAGCCCCTGGGCGATGGCAGGGCTCGTCAAGCTCAAGGACCGTTTCGACATCGCATTCGGCAACGATCCGGATGCTGACCGGCACGGTATTGTCACGCCCTCTTCGGGTCTATTGAATCCGAATCACTACCTTGCGGTCGCGATTCGCTATCTCCTCACGAACCGTCCACAATGGCCACTTACGGCGGTGGTTGGCAAAACGCTCGTCAGCAGCTGCCTGATTGATCGTGTCGTTGCCAGCCTCGAACGCATCCTGTGGGAGGTGCCGGTAGGATTCAAATGGTTTACGCCTGGCCTGTTCGATGGCTCCTGTTGTTTCGGCGGTGAGGAAAGCGCCGGGGCAAGTTTTCTGAAACGCGACGGCTCGGTTTGGAGCACGGACAAAGACGGCCTTATCCTTGGCCTGCTGGCCGCGGAAATTACCGCGCGCACCGGGAAGGATCCTGGTGAGCATTACAAAGAACTAACAGCCAAGTTCGGCACGCCCTACTACACCCGTATCGACGCTCCAGCCACGCCCGAACAAAAGAATTCGCTCAAGAAACTCTCACCGGAAGCCGTCACTGCCACCGAACTCGCCGGCGAAGCGATCACGGCGAAGCTAACCCGTGCGCCAGGCAACAATGCATCGATCGGCGGCTTGAAGGTTGTCTCGGTGAGCGGTTGGTTTGCCGCTCGCCCGTCCGGGACAGAGAATATCTATAAGCTTTACGCGGAAAGCCTCCAAAGCGCTGAACACCTCACCGCCATCGTGGATCAGGCTCAAGAAATCGTTCTTCGTTCTCTCGGCGGGAAGTGATTGGCAGGATATTCAGGAGCCAGAAGTCAGGATTCAGGATTCAGGAGCGCGGTAGCGGTGTGTCCCGGAGGGACGACCAGAAAGTAGGCCGGCGATTTCGAAAATACGCATTGTTCCCCTCTCCTCACCCCCTACCGAAGCTCTGTCAGCAACTCCTGTCCTTGACGCTTGGTCTCGGAATCGTCTTTTTCGGTTTCCCTCATCGCCAAGCCCTTGGTGATGAAACTACGGGCGGCGTCGGTTCGTCCCATGCGCGCGTAGACTCGTCCCAACTCGACGTAGTGCATGAGTCGATTGGGATTGAGTTCGATCGCTTTCTCGAAGCACTGAGCTGCTTCTTCGTACGTACATTCCGGAAGCTTGCCGTAGGCGAATTGTGCCATCGCCCGCTCGAACGCGCTCACCTCAGCAATCGCCAGGTACCAGCGGCCCAACACGTGCCAGCCCAAATCGCTGCTCGGATCGAGTTTGATCACCTTATCGGCAGCGCCCTTAATGATACGTGAGGCCTCGAACCTGTCCCTGCTGCTTTCAAGAGGCGCAAGTTTTCCATAGCTGATCGCTACGGCGAGTTGGGCCTCCGGGTCATTCGGGTCAAGAGTCACGGCACGTTTCGCGTAATCCGCCGCGGTGCTACCGAGGCTAAGCTTCTGCTCCGGCTTCGCGGCGTCGCTCATCAGATGGCGGTATTCGCGCGAAATTCGCACCAGGAGGCGCACGTTGTTCGGTTCGAGCTTTTCCGCGGGAAGATAAAATTTGAGAGACTCGGCCGCTTGCAATCTTGCATAAGAGACGTCGCCCTTGGCAATGAGTTCGTCCGCAGGGCCGGCGTGGAGCGCTGCAGGCGCCAGGAACAACGCCACGATTCCTGGAAACACTTTGAAGAAAGGAGGATTCATGACATTACGAAACGCTCGGGGAAACGCGCCGACCGCAACGTCATTCTAGCGCCGCATTTTCGCATCGGCAACTCGAAACCGGCGCGGCACGGGCATCCAGGCTTATTGCGCGGCCGCGGATTTCGGTGCATTGACCCCTCGATCAAGTTGCGGACGCTCGGCCTCGATCAAGCGTCCTACATTGAGCAGCGCCGCTTCGCTCATCCGGGGTCCGACAAGCTGCAGGCTGGTGACCGGAACGTGCTTATCGTGTATTGGGATGGGGATAGCCAGGGCAGGATTTCCAGCTAAATTCACTGCGACGGTGTTCTGCAGAATCAACACTCGCGCTTCCAAAAGGGCCATTTTCCCGATGAATGGAATCGTTGGGGGCAACCCTTGAAGTGTTGGCAGAGCAATGAAGTCGACTTTCTCGAAAATCTTGTCGAGCGCGTGTTGCCATGACGCTCGCCTGCGGAGGGCGTCGCGGTACTTGGCGGGATATAAAACTCTCCCCAACACAATCGCCGCCATCGTCCTGAACCGTACTCCCACCTTGTTGCTATATTTTCGATCACTGATCCAGGCGCCAGCCGCCGCCACCGTATTTCCGTCCGTCTTGGCTAGATCCCACTTCTTCTTGAAACTCTGGTCGAGGGTGACGACTTGAAATCGTCCTTGGGCAAGCGCGTTATCGACCGCCTTGTCGATCCTGGAGTCCGTGCCGCTCAGGTAAAGTCGTCCGATCCTGATTTTTCTGGCCGAAGGTTGAGCGGCAACCGCTCCTTGATAACGTGCCGCGAACCCGTTCTGCAAAAGATCCATTCCTTGCACCACGTGAGCCACGTCTTTCCCCATCGGCCCGACGGTATCCAGATGCTTCGGCTCAATCGGGAAGACACCCTTGATGGAAATGAGGCCAAAAGTCGTCTTCAAACCAACCACGCCGCAGCAAGCCGCGGGGACGCGGATCGAACCCGCGGTATCCGTTCCAAAGGCGACGTCGGCGCTACCATCCGCGACCGCCACCGCTGAACCGCTGGAAGAACCTCCCGGGATGAACTTGTGCCAGTTGCTGAATGGGTTTTTCGGAGTTCCGTAGTATTCGTTCAGGCCGGAAGGCGCTACTGCAAATTCACTGAGGTTTGTCTTTCCCACGATCCGGACATTTCGTTGGCGTGCGATAGCGAGGCACTCGGCATCGGTTGAAGCCGGCGGGCTGGTCTCGGCAACATATTGGGAGCCGGCGGAGGTAACGACTCCCTTCATATCGATGTTATCTTTCACTGCAAGCCTCAACCGATTATCGGTGCCCGGGGCGCGCCAGTAACGAATGTACGCGTGGTCGTGCGAGCTACCTTGCGGACGTCTCGGCAGATTGGAGCAGCCGTCGAGATAACATGTCAATAAAAGGGCTGTCAGCGTCCATTGTGCGATGGCGTAGCGGTGTTTTTTCATTTGTTGATTCTCTTTTCGGAAGGCGGCACGAACCCTTGAAATGTCGGCAATTCTGCCAGATTGCCGCTGATAAACAGGTGATGCCAGAGCTGGGTTGCCACCACCGCCGTTAAACCCATCTCAACAGAAAGGCGCGGCAGGGAGCCGACGCGCATCCGGCGAAAAGCCCGCCGCCAGTGATGCACCGCCGCAACGTCGAAATAGCCGCTGCGCCGCAGCGATTCTTCGCTCAAGAGCTGAGCGACGAACGGCGGTTCCGGTTCAATATGGAAACTGTCCAGAGGAGCGCGGAAGATCACCTTGCGGCGCCGGTAGACGGACGGAGGGAGCCAGCGTTCGGCGAGGAGGCGCAGCAGGTGTTTGTCCCGAAACCCACGGAGCTTCCAGCGTGGGTGCAGGCCCGCCAAAAAATCGAACACCTCTTCATCGAGAAAAGGGTAACGCACCTCCACAGAGGAGTGCATCGAGACACGATCGCCTTTGGCCTGAAGCAGGTGTCCAGCCAGAGTGACGCGTGCCGCGACCCAGATGCCTCGATTCAGCGGATGCCAGCGTTTGGCCCGCTCGAGAGGAATTTGCAAATCGTTCCAGGGATTGAATTTCTCCAGCACTTCACGCATCGGCGCGGCATAGAACCGAAGCTTGGAGAGCCCAAGTAGCCCGTAAGCATCTATCCAGGCGTTGGGACCGCCGATGGATTCCTCCACGCCACGGCGAAATTTGCCAGGATATTGTGGCACGCGGCTGAGCCGAAGATAAGCCCGGCGTGCGATATCACTGAGAGGCAGTCCGGGCACCAGATCCAGGAAGCTCAGCACTTTGGCCCCTTTGTACCAAGGATACCCGATCAACCACTCGTCCGCCCCTTCCCCAGTGAGGACCACTTTCTGACCGCAAGCATGAACGCGTTGCGCGAGCTGCAGCAAAGCCGCGCAGGATGTATCGATTACCGGCGCCTCTGCGACTTCGATGAGCTGGGGATAGGTATTCAGCGCGTCATCTGTGCCGAACTCCTGGACGATGGGCGCCTTCGTGCCGATGTGCTGTGCCACCAGGTTGGCCGCACTGAGTTCGTCGAGTTCGGGAGCGTCAACGCGGATGGTGTAGGTGTTTATTGCGGGACCTTTCAGATGACAAGCGAGAGCCGCAATCATGCTCGAATCCACGCCACCGGACAAGTAGGCGCCCACCGGCACATCAGCTCGCAGTCGCTCTTCCACAGCCTGCAGCATGATCTGCTCGAAGCGATCCACCAAGGCGCGCGGGTCTCCTCCGCGGTTCTCGTCGCCACGGTCCGGGAAATCCATCTCCCAATACGCGCGTTCGCTGATGGCAGGCGCCGCGCCGTGATCACTCCCCGGGATGACTTGCAGATAGCGCCCGGCTGGCAGGAGCTGGATGCCTTCGAAGCACGTTATCGGTCCCGGCAGGGCGGAAAACGTAAAAATGTGGTCGATGCCGCGCAGGTCGGGCCGGGCCGGCACCATGCCGGAAGCGAGCAAGGCTTTGATTTCTGAGGCGAACAAAAGCCATTCGCCCTGGCACGTCCAGTAGAGTGGGCAGATGCCGAAGCGATCGCGTCCTAACACCAAACGATGACGGCGCTCGTCATACAACGCCAAGGCAAACTGACCGCGCAGGCGCTCGAACATGCCTTCCTGATCATCCTCCCAAAGGTGCGGGATAATTTCGGTATCGCAATGCGTGACCAAGCGGTGCCCGCGCGCTTCTAGCTCTGCGCGTTTCTCAGGAAAGTCGAAGAACTCTCCATTGAAGACCACAGACACGCTTCGGTCTTCATTTGCGACCGGCTGCTGCCCATCGGCCAAACCGACAATACTGAGCCGCCTCGACCCCAATGCCAAGCCAGGACGCCGAAAGTAGCCCTCCTCGTCAGGACCGCGGTGAAATATCGCCTGCGTCATCCTCCGAATGATGCCGTCCTCTATCGATCGGTTACCGGCTAGATCCATAATACCCGCGATGCCGCACATATGAGTCAGCCTTTAGTCCAGAGTTTGCCCACTAAACAACTCTTATTTCGACCAGTTTTTGCGTTCCCCCGAAGAGATGCCGGGAACCAAGAAAGGAGAGACGAGGCACAGGGTAGAACATTATTTTTCTGCGTTAAAATCCCGCATCTATCCAGTCCCTTGCGTTGCCGAATGTTCAACTCATGGCCAAAAGGCAGCACAAAATTGGCTTAAACCCGCACAAAATTGACTTGTCATGATCGATATTTACCCTTATGAGCCTCCGCTCACTTATGGCGGCTCTCACTTCTCTGCTCAAGGATCGTATCGCAATCATTGGTGTCGGCTGCCGCTTCCCTGGTGGGGTGAATGACACGGAGTCGTTTTGGAAGTTACTCGTGGAGGGCCGCGAGGCGGTAAGCGAAGTGCCGCCCGACCGTTGGAACGTCGAGCGATTTTTCGATGCGGAGCCAGGTCTGCCGGGTAAGTCGATCGCTCGGCGCGGTGGGTTTTTGGAGAGAATCGATCAGTTTGACCCTCAATTTTTCGGCATCTCGCCACGAGAAGCGCCCTACGTGGATCCGCAGCACCGGCTCATTCTGGAGACCGCCTGGGAAGCGATCGAGGACGCGGGTTTCGTGCTCGATCTTGAGGGGGGAACTGACCTCGGAGTGTTCGTCGGAATATCGCACAATGAGTACCAGGGGATTCAGGGCACCCCGTGGGAGCATTCCGGCATCGGTCCGCACTCGCCCACTGGCTGCGCGCACAGTATTGCCGCTAACCGTATCTCCTACTGTTTCAACCTGCGTGGACCAAGCATCGCGATGGATACTGCATGTTCGTCCGCGCTAACGGCGGTTCATGCGGCTTGTGAACACATTCGCGCTGGACGCGGTGACGCGGCGCTGGCGGGCGGCGTCACGGTGATTATTACGCCCGGCGGGTTCATCGGCTTTTCGCAGGCCTCGATGCTCTCTCCAGAGGGCCGGTGCAGGGCATTCGACGCGTCGGCCAACGGCTTCGTCCGCGGGGAAGGAGCGGGCATGGTGCTCCTGAAGCGGCTCTCCCAGGCGCTCGCGGACGGCGATCCAATCCACGGGGTGATTATCGGCACTGCGCTTAACCAGGATGGCCATACTAACGGGATCTCCCTTCCCAGTTCGGAGGCTCAGGCCCGACTGGTGCGCGATGCATGCGCCGACGCGGGCGTTGATCCGTCTCAGATCGGATTCGTGGAAGCCCACGGTACCGGCACTGCGGTCGGCGATCCTATCGAGGCTCACGCGCTCGCGCAAGCCCTTTGCGAAGAACGCCCGGCGGAAGCACCGCTGCTTATCGGGTCCGTGAAGACCAACCTCGGTCACCTGGAAACCGCGGCCGGCGTCGCCGGTCTGGTCAAGGCGCTGCTGGTATTAAAGCACGGGCGCATACCAGCCAGCTTGCACTTCGAAACACCCAATCCAAACATCGATTTTGCTGCGCTGAAACTCCGCGTGCCGACGGTGCTGGAACCCTTTCCAGCGTCGAACGGCGCGCGCATGGTGGGCGTTAATTCCTTTGGCTTTGGCGGCGCCAACGCACATGTCCTTCTGATGGAGGCGCCAGCGCGTACCCAGCCAGAGCACGTCGGAATTCACTCTGACCGCGCGTGGCCATTGGTGCTCTCGGCCCGATCCGAGGAAGCTCTGCGCTCTTCGGCGTCACGCCTGAGCGCGTGGTTGAATGAGCGGTCAAATGCGAACGGCAACTCGCCGGTCCTGCCTGATCTGGCTTATACCATGGGCGCCAGGCGCAATCACCATTCGTACCGGCTGACGCTGGTGGCGCGGTCGATCGAAGAAGTGAGCCGGGAGTTTAATGGTTACGCGGCAGGCCAGCAAGACTGTAAAGCGCGCATGACCTTCGCCCCACGCCAAACGCGGCCGCCACGGATCGCTTTCGTGATGAACGGGCAGGGTCCGCAGTGGTGGGGTATGGGCCGGGAACTTATTCGGTACGAGCCCGTTTTCCGCCAAGCCATCGAGCGCTGCGATGCCATGATGCGCCAGTGGGCGCGGTTTTCGCTGATCGAGGAGCTTGGCCGGGCAGAAGAAGGCACGCAAATGCATCGGACAGAAATTGCACAGCCCGCCATTTTCGCCATGCAAGTGGCACTGGCGGAACTCTGGAATTTCTGGGGCGTGAAACCGGCTGCAGTCGTTGGCCATAGCGTCGGCGAAGTGGCGGCGGCGTGCGTGGCAGGAGTATTAAGCCTGGAAGAGGCAGCCCGCGTGATCGTACTTCGCGCCCGATTCATGGACGATTGCGCAAGAGGTGAAGGAACGATGCTCGCGATCGGGCTCGATGAGGAGGCAACGCGAGCCTTGATTGCCCGACATGACCGGACGGTGACAATCGCGGCATTCAATGGACCTCGTTCACTGACAATTGCAGGATCCAGGCTTTCGCTCGAGGCGATGGCCGCGGAACTGGAACTGGATGGAGTTTTCGCACGGTTCGTTCAGGTCGACCATCCATTCCATCATCCTTTGATGCGCCCCGCTTCCGAAGCCTTGGAAGAAGCATTGGAAGATCTCAATCCTCAGACGGAGACAATTCCTTTTTTCAGCACAGTGACCGGCAGGCAGTGCCCCGGGGAAGCATGCAACGCAGCTCACTGGGGGAGAAGCGTGAGGCAACCCGTGCAGTTTGCGCTTGCTGTCAATGCCTTGATTGACGAGGACATCGACGTGTGGCTGGAAATCGGTGCGCAACCCGCGCTGGTTCATGCGATTCAGGAATGCCTTGCCGCGCGCACCGGCAAGGCACCAGTCATGTCTTCTGCACGACGCGAACGCGAACACGAATCCGTACTCGAGACGGCGATGAACCTGCACCGTTCGGGTGTCGAGCTAAAATTCGGGGAAATGACGCCGTCTCGCCGTCTGCTCTCCCTGCCGACCTACGCGTGGGATAAGAGCCGCTGGTGGAATGAGTCGAGCGATTGGCGCGAGAGCCGCCTGGGGTCGGGTGGCCGCGGATTGCTCGATGTCCGACTGCCCCGGGCGACGCCGACGTGGATCGCGCGGCTCGATGGCCGGCAAATGGTTTTCCTGAAGGATCACAAGGTCGAGAATTTAGTGGTGTTTCCAGCGTCCGCCTTTGTGGAAATGGTGCTGGAAGCGGGCGTGCAGTTGTTCAGCGGACGGCCTTTTGTTGTCGAGGACTTTCAAATTCGCAAGCCGCTCATCCTGCCGGATCCGGCTTCGGGCCTGGACTTAGAGCTGTCCTATGACCCGGAGGAGCGCACGTTTTCGATCCAGAGCAAGTTTCATTCAGGCGCTTCTTGGTCGATGCATGTCGTGGGATCCATGCGTGGAGAGCGCACCGAGGCGGGCTTCGCCTCTTCGGCCTGGAAGCGCAAGAAAGCGGCCGGGACTGAACCGGTCGAGGTGCAGGACTTCTACCGCCATATGAGTGAGATGGGGCTTCAGTACGGCGACGAGTTCCGGCCCATCCGCGAGCTGTCGGCCGGTAAGGGCGAATCCGCGGGCAGAGTGTCGTTGTCCGACGCGATTATAAATCGCGCGAATGAGTATTCGCTCCATCCCGTTCTGTTCGACGGAGCGCTGCAAATCTTTTCTGCGGGGGCTGCGACACTTGAAAATCACCAGACTCGGCTAAGGCTACCGGTGCGATTCGCCAAAATTCTCTTTCTACGTTCGCCGGGAGCCTCCAGCCTCGTCCGTGCCGCCGTGCAGCAGTGCAATAACGAGTGCGTGGAGGGCAGGCTTGAAATGTATGACGGCGGGGGTAAACCCTGTGTGCTGATCGATGGTTTCCGTGCGGTGAACGTCTCCGGGGCGCGCCTATCTGGCGCGCCGGGAGGAAGCCGCAATGTTCTTTATCATCTCGCCTGGGAACGAACGCCTGCTGGGCGTTCACCGTCTCAAGAGCCAATCTCATTGGAT
>Ga0210387_10000855_pt1 | contig 22310 bp, 21 predicted proteins | sample IncBWC7OmetaG_FD_160108 | JGI IMG/M metagenome (GOLD analysis project Ga0210387, IMG submission 160108) | Forest soil microbial communities from Barre Woods Harvard Forest LTER site, Petersham, Massachusetts, United States - Inc-BW-C-7-O ...
TTGCCAATCGTGCTCTGTGAGGTGCTGGTTGCATCGCGGTAGAGGGACCACTTTTTGCGCCACACCAAAGTATCGGAGTTTAAAACAGCTATGAATTGCCCACTCCATGGAGCAGAACTGGATCCCAATTCTCGCTTAGTTTTGCTCGGCTCAACTATTCAATTGCAATTAATAATCCGCCGCACAATTGACTCCGAGGAAATGTCGTGTACAGATTAGAGAGATCAACAACGCTCTTTTTCGCAATTAGCAGGTGAAGCAACCATTAGCCGAAGTGAAATTGAACATCACCCAAATTTGGCTAGGTCGGTCAACATCTCTGGCAACCTCCTCCCGCTTGCAAATCTTATCCAAAATTTTTGAGAAAAAGACGGACGATATCCTATGTACATTCTGAACACTGCTATCAACTTTTTGGGCACGGGAAAAGCGGTAGGTTGAAGTGAAAGGAAAGTTTTCGGTTGGTTTGGCAGCCGAGACCCTGATCAGGGTCAAGCGAAGTAAAATTACAACTTGCCGAGTTCAAGTAAACGTCGTCGAAAAAGGCGTTGTTGATACTCTCTATTGATGTGCAGTGGCGCACTCATCTGCCCTTTTCCAGTGGAATTAAAGGGAATAGTAACAGCATCGAGGAACAGAACATCATACAGACATACGGGGAGCAGCCAGGTTAAATAGAATTCCCTCAGATTATGCTCATCGCGCCCAGGGAGAATGGAGCAAGTCACGCAGAATCATCGCCTCCTCTTTGTAGTCCAGCGGAGTAATCCGAGAGATCCCATAACGTACACGGACTTGGTCCTAAACCCAAGAAGATCAGTACCTGCGACTCCGGCTGACGCGAAAAATCCTGCATACGTTGTAAGAATCTGTTTTGGCACGACAAGCAAAATTGAAGCTGTTGCAGTTGGCCTTGTGCATAATGACGTTGTATGCAGACTCGTCACGTTCCTGTATCGAGAAAACATATAAACCAACCCGTGTGATCGGTTGAACATTCCGAACAGACCTTAATCTCAAGGAGGTCGTTGGCGGGCATGCCGAACACAGCGACACCTACGTCATTGAAACCTTGCAGCCACGCTTGTCCCGACCAATCAGCTACAGCCAAGGAGATGATGTACCTTCAAGAATATTTCAAATTCAACATTCATTACGTCCCACACGTTTCCATGAACACTCACCTATGTTCAGGAGCATCGAAACTCTTATCACACTTCTCACACCTCCAGCTGGTATCTGCTTGTATGACTTTCTTGTTGCACCCCTGAGTCGGGCAAGCAGGATAGGAAATATTGTCGGCCTTGATGTGCATAATGGTCGCCCGGGTTGAGAAGTAATCGACTTTGTCCGAAGATCCCAGCTGAGATTCCTTTACGTCGTTCAAATTGCGCATCTCTGCACGATTGAAGCCACCAGATGGACCGGCGGCCGACATAGAATTCGAATGTGCCTGGAACGATTGTTCGGCTCCAGAAGCGTCGTACCATCCCCTAAGGGCAAATGCCTCTTCTATGTCAGGGTTGATGCTCATGGTGCTCGAGCTGAACATGGAAAGCGAACGTCCTGTTTCAAAATGTATGCAGGGAAAGTGTCAGCATTGACTTGCGTTTGACGATGGAAAACTTGACCTCCAAAATCACCGACTTTGACACCTTTGAATGCAATAACCGTAGAGTCTTCGGTATTGTATTGTTCTGCTTGTTTACCCCACAATGTGAGACGGACTGAGAATCCAGATTTATCGACGAGAGTGAGGTCCCGTTTCGGAATCTTCAGGTACGGTGAGCAGGGTAAAAGGATCTGACTAAACGGCGTACAGTTCGGTTCATTTTTGAAGTAATTTCACTCAAGGGTCCTGTTTCTTTGACAATCCCGATGACATCTAGGTACTTCCATGATCAGCGCCCGGAATCGCCATCAGCCTCCGAACGCACCACAGGTGGAATCTTTTGCGAAACTCTCCAGCCCAGCAAGCGGAACAAAGTTGTATTTGATCATCGGAACGTTTGTAGTCTCGAGGCACTAGTGAATACGGGAATTAGACAGGCATAAAACATGAAATCGGAACAAAAGACTTACTTCCTCCACTTCAGTGTTGCGTTCGAAGCTGAGTTCATAGTCGTTGGTGAGGTTCGAAAACTTCTTCTTCGCGAGATTGACTCGGGCCTTGGAAATGAAGTAGACTTTTCCTTCCTCCAGTCGCGGGTACAGCTCATCAACAACAGTGTTGAACCCAGTACCTCTGATTTCCCCCGACTCGTCCATGAGCGTGACATTAAATAGTTTTCCTTCACCTCGCTGATTTGACCACGTCTTGATATCAGATTTTTGTGTTACGCGCGCTTTTATTGTCCAGTTGTTCTGGTACGGACTGAGACCTTCGATAGGGTAAATGGAGGGTGTTCGGCCACCCTTAGCCGCAGTAGGTTGTTGGCGCTGCTGAGGTTGCTGATACTGTTGTTGCGTGACGGGTGTCGGGAACGATTGTACTACAGATGCGGTGGATGTTGAGGCTGCAGGTAGAGCCGAACCGTCCGCCTGTTCAGCATTTCCTGCCGGTCCGATTTGGACTGGATTACCGATTTTATCATCGGCAACACAGACAGGTGTTAGAGCAAGGATAATAATCAAGCTTGCACAAGTGTAAGATTGAACTCTTGGCAGGGAAAAATGGCGAGGCATACCGTTTTTCCTGTACATAATTGCACGTCAACTTTTCGAGAATAGCGATTGTGTTTTTCCCTATTTTGTTTTCGTGAACGAGGTGGTTCAGTTGCGTAGCTAACATAGCTTGGATGAAATTGACACCATCAGACATGATGATACGATGTCTGTCCACAGTAGGATTATTCGTCGCGGAATTTGGGCTGACTTTCTTGATCGAGAGGAACTGAACAGTGTGAGGCGAATTAAAGAGATCTTCCTCTCCAGGGGCTGCATTCTGAAGACGAGCACAAATTCCTCCAGTAAGCTGAACCATTGCGATTGGGATAGAGTGAGAAAGGAATGAGACAAACGTGATGTGACGGACGCGTTTCGCTTATGAGTAAATTCTGTGGCGTGGGAATTTATATATCAGTGCCGCTGAGTATCAAACAGTCTTCAACACAAAAACTTCAAGTCATGTCCGAGTAAAGTCTCCAGCTTCGACGCTAGAAACTGAACGACTTTGAAGATCTTCAATCTCGCGGACGTGGAAAGCCCGTAGTGTATAGTGTTCCTTACATTTTGGAATTTTCGCACATGCTAACGGCCGCCAGACCAGCACTGAACCTCATTTGCAATTACCCGGGCCGTAACACAATTGCAATCTGATAAATATCAAAATGTAACCGACGGTTAACTTTTTGGCCTATCCCTTAAGGATCTCAATGCTAGCCCCTGCTAGCCCGGCATCTTAAATATGATAGCGTGAGTAATAGATCTTTCTGTATTATTGATTGAAGTAACTAAGAGTAACTAGGGGAGATGTATAATCTGATAAAGTCCAAGGACATCGACGCACACCAAAACACCTCTTCCAGGACGCCATATTCTACTGCCACTGTCAGTTGTCCGCCCTTCTCAATTGTCCTTCAACAACGTCCGTCTCGTGGCGTCCCGTCCAGCTTTCAGAAGTAATGAGAGCTCGTTCCCACCCGTCCCCCGTACGGGGCCTTTGCCGGAAGCTCTAGTAGCTTCTAGTTTCTCTGCCACTGCGCGGACAGGGCATCCTGCCCGCGCAGCCGTCGTCGACCTTGACATCGTCACAATGTACAGACATGCAATCCGCATATGCTGATCCCTGAGTCTCTTCAGCGCAGATACTGCGGCGTCATAGGGCTCTCGAAGCGTTGGCGTCCGCTGTGCCAATTCGCGTATCGGACGAGGGTTGGTGGCAAGGTGAGCGAGATATTCTCGATGCTTGCCTGGCATATACCGTCTCATTCTCTCCATAAACCCGCGGTCTGCCCTTTTATTGTTTTCCGAGGGGGCTGGAAACCGTCTACGCAGGAGTTTATGGTCGACGTCGAGGAAAATGTCAAGAGCATGCATGACGCTACTCTGACCCGCCGACGGTCCGCTGAGATCTAGTTTCTCCGTGTCATCGACACCTTCGTATATCCAACCCGGCCAGGTCGGTCCTTTTGCATCACTACCCTCATACCAAGGACGAATGTCCCAATAGAAGACATGTGGATCACAAGTTGCGCGGACCGACTGAATGATCTCCCTGATATCCTCGATTATCCCTGCCAGACGTGTGAGGTCTCTGGAGACCTTGGAGATTGACGTCAAATCCGTAACGCTTGGAAGATTGTGATAGTCATCGATGATTCGCAACATCTCGACTCCTCGCAGTTCTGCTCTCGCAGAGGCGACATAAAAATTCCGCTCGTCCTCTGTCCCGGAAAATAGGTTTAGAAAGCGAATATTTTCAATTGACATTGGACGGTCTGGATTAACGAACTCCCAATTCCATAACACCGTATCGGCGAATGTTAGGATCGGAGCAATCCCGAGGGCCCGTGACACCTCCACCAGTGGGACGGCCAGCGACTTTGCTACGCGCACTGGGGATGCCTCTTCAGCTGGCGGCATTGAATGTACGAAAAAATTTACAAGCCATGCTAGTACCAAATGAGCTCGTTGAAGAAGGCGTACATCCGCATGAAGAACTTCGGTATCGAGGACAGGCCACTATTGGATCATCAGGTCAGCGAAATCTCATGTTAGAAATGATTATCTGCTCACTGATTTCACGTTATTTCTCCAGACTTCCCCATTAAGCCGTTTTTCAAGCGCTGATTCGCTCTCGTCTTCCCCTAGGCTCAACGTCTCCGTCGCCTGGGCTAGTGCCTTTTCCCAGATTTCGAAAGTATTTGAAAGTCGCGGAAGGGGATGCCGAGGGAAAAAACCTGATGCCACGTCAACATCAAAGTTGATCGGAGAAGAATGTTCATCAGCCGTTCTGCGATTGACGGTTGAGTTTAACAACGACAGCGCGAGTCTGAAAACTTGGGGTGGCGAGGGCAGAAGATTAATGATGTCCATGATCGTTCGCCGCTCAAGATAAATGACAATGTGAGAGGTGAGAGCGATTTCTGTTGCTTTGTGGGAAGTATTAACATGTCCTTTGAGGTCATCTTATACCGACGAGACCTAATACATCTCTGCGCCACATCAAAGTAATTAGCTGTGTAAACGCAGCTCTCCGCTGTGACTCGTCCCACCTGCGCGGTTCATCTCGAACCGACTATTCTGAGTTGGTCCCAGCCGATTGTCCTTCAAGTTGGGCTGTTTCTGCTTCCGTCAATACATCGGAGTCGAATCTTACAATCGGGTCTTCGATCGCGATCAGTTCCCCAATCTCGAAAGGAAAGTCTGGATAATTGAAATTGTCGTGACCAAGCTGATCGGAAACTGGTTTCTTAGTGATTTCCCCGGGCACTGGATGAGAGCGCTGACAACCTGGTTATCAAGCAAGGAACAAAAAGAGAAAAGGCCACCACATCCCCTTGACCCATAGCCAACTTGACAAAGGTGATGGATATCTAAAGTTTTTTCCATTGCGTGTGCCTTGAGAACTTTAATGTTGTCTTGTGACATGATATGATCAAACGGCTAGTTCGTGAATCCGATTGAACGTACCTGTCTAGATCTCGAGGATGTTTCTCCCTTCTGCAACCATCAATGAGTAGTCGCTGGTCACTGATGTTCCAAAATCCGGCGCTCCTTTCTGGTTTGGGAACTTATTCTCTTGTTGGAACAGTGAGTTTGTCCTAGCGTCCTAGACCATCTTTGATCCTCAGATTCGGGTGCACCGGAGATGTGTGCATCCCCCTTTAGAAATTTTAAACGGGTCTGCTTGCCCCATTCCTTTGGATCAGAACAGTTCCGCACCGATAATTACGGTGGATGAACAGCCTCGTATTGGCCTACCTATATCCAGAGAGGAAATGGAATCATTAATTGCCCCTTGAAATGTAGAGCACTTCGTGGTTCGGAAATATAACTCAATGCACAGCATATTTCTAGGGAAACGCGTGTCCCAAGATCGAAAAAATATAGATTCATTCCTCAATGACGGGTGGGTACATGTTTCCACTTTAGCCATACGAAATTTCCGTCAGAGTTATCCACAATTTCGCATTTACGTTTTGCCACCTCGAGGACTTTCTCCTCAACACCCATTTTCTCGCCCCGAAGGTCCTTGAATTTCGAAATTAATTCCTCCAGTCGGAGGCCAGTCGTGCCACCGCTGCTATGCGAACCTCGCACTACGGAACCAATTTCTTCTTCTGTCGGTAATGCATACTTCATAGGCCGTGACACCGTGACTGAAGCTAAATGCGCAGGAACTGTGAGTTTGGGTGTCGTGGCAAGAAATTCGGATGTCGGTGCGAAAAACCTCGCCACGATATCATCAGATACTTCTTGCAAGCTATCTGGTGACCACTTGGGTCGCCCTGCTCTCTTCTCAACGAGAACAGCCGTTACGCCAGTGGAGAAATCGGAACTTGCGCCACTCTAGATGTGAATCGGGTCAGATTGTCGGGAACAATAATTAATACAGTAGCCATTTTTACTCACGCAATACGCCGTTGCGATTTTTAATTCCATTTCCAACGCTTCCAAGAGCGTCATATTTTTCCCTTTGCGGATCGCATGCAGGGCAACCTTCAAGCTAGTGGGACTCCGCAGCCGTAGGGTGGCTAGCGTGTCCGTCGCCCATTGGCTTATAGAGGCATCCTTGTCGTTGCAATACAGTTTCAGATCGTCGAAAATTTTCTCAACTGTATGGTGCCGGAAGGCAAAGTCAAGCGCTGCACGTTTATCTCCAATAAATGGAGCAGGGGGTTCGTCCGGCTGACGTTCGGCAGAATGTTCTTCAATTGTCCGATCAACCAAAGTTTTGTGTGGGTCTTCAAGAGCCGAGAGTCGGTCAAGGAGCATTGGTATCCTTCTGGATGGAATAAAATGCGTCGCAAAACCATGCTCGCTGGATTTTGGTTAATCAGAGCTGCAAGACACTTATAGTGTGCATCTGCAGACTCACAAAACGGCTCTGCCTTTTAAGGTGTCAGCGGTCAACGCGAGATATGTCCCCAACTCGCCATCAAGCCTCGACATAAAATAGCTCGCTCCAACATCGGGACAATATCCTATTTTAGTTTCAGGCATAGCGAATACCGTATTTTCAGTGGCGATTCTGAAAGGTGCATGTGCAGCGAGTCCGACACCTCCACCCACTGAAAAGCAGAACTATCAAGAAATTGCGTATTTCGGGGACGATATGACTCACTAGTAACACCGTCTAATATGGCCACGTATGGTTTCTGTAGAGCACCCAAAATGTAGTCCATCTCAAACCTGGACAGAATCAAAACAATATCGATTTTAAATTACAGCAGCTACTTACTCTCGTTTAAAAAAATCAAGAGCTTTGGACCGCATCTCAGGATTTGCGGCATTTTGAATTACATCTTCGCGGCGATTATTTTGGTTGACTTCGTTGCTGGATGGAACAGGACAGACTTACTTGCAACATCACCGCCAGCACAAAATGCACGTCCAACACCGGTTCCGACAATGATGCTGCACAGATCTGATACACTCCATTCCTTGGAAGCATAATAAATGAGACAAAGGGGACATTAGCTACGCGATCGTCCTGACCTCTATTTTAGGCCGGAGGATATTGAGCATGGCTTCATCTAGAGCATTGAGTTTCTTTGAACGATTAAGGATGTACGTTCGGACTGCTAATTTGGATTCGAATAACACGGGTGACTAATGCCAATCCTTTGGCTATGAGACGGATCCTTGTAGGGGAACGGGAAAACGGTGCTTACATTAGACGGAATGGTAGCGGAACTTGTGGACATCATGTGTTGAGCAATAGCTTTGGTCCTGTTCACGGCGCGGACACCACTGCGAGACATCTTCCTGACGAGAGTTGTGACCAGCATCAGGAAGCCTTCGGATGACGATTTGCGCTAGTTTTGAGCGCTTGATCGGTTATTCAAGAACGAGCCGGACAGCAAAAATGCAAAATACCAATTTTTATGGTTAGGGTTGTGTCAACTTCAAGGTTGGGCTTAACCACAACCGCATAATTATTCAACACGCTATCTATGGACCTACCATCGGAAGGAACTCGTCTTAATCTTGCTGGATACCGCGGGACCGTTAGATTCGTTGGAAAAGTCGATAACACCGTCGGTATTTGGTTAGGAATCGAATGGGACGATCCTCATCGGGGTAAGCACGATGGAGTGAAGGATGGGAAACGATATTTCACTTGTCGGTGGGGCTGTGTAATTGTATTTCGTTGCGGCACTCCATTCAGGATACCATTTTTTGACGGTAGAGTTCGAAACGCGGGATCCTTCGTTCGGCATTCAGCGTCTATAGTCTATGGGACTTCCTTCTTGGATGCCTTGTTATCAAAATACATCGAACTCCCACATGGCTCTGCATCTCAAGAAAAGGTATTACTAGGCTCATCTCATGGCGCCATTGAAGTCGAGGCCGTTCGCTTGGACAAAATACGAGGAAAGCTCTCCAATTTGCAACGGTTATCCGAAGTAAGCCTTGACAACGAAAATGTCGCCAAGTGTGATCCACCAGGCGTAATACGCAATACATGTCCAAGTGAGCAATGTAGATCCATGTTCAATCGTATCTTGCAATAATGTAACATAGATGTCCGCGGGCTTGATATCTCCATGAGTCTTCTCCCGAGTTGGGATACGGTCTCATTGATAACATTCGAGCTCCCTTTACTTCGGAGACTGGCTCTAAAGTCAGTCAGACATCCTTCCTTTTGCTGCTGCAGTCTGCTCATTTGATTGCCCAGTCGAACTCGGTTGCAGTCTCCGAAAGATTTTGCGAAACTGGCCACAGCTTTTCTTTGCCTCACTGATTTACAGCTAAATGGTACTATGATAACTTGGCGAGAGATGCAAGATGTCACTGCCGTCATGCCGAACCTACGACTGGTCGAGATCGGTTACAACAATCTTTCACGCTTGTCTGTGCTGGACAATCCGCCGGCCAATGAATCCACCATTCAAACGATCAATCTTGATAGCAATGAGTGCCACGACTGGGTTCACATTTGCGGTTCTGTTGGCCCGTATAACTCGTTAGTGAATAGTTTTCAATTGGGACACGAGTTTCGATCCATTTCAAGCCTACAGCGCCTTATATTGGCCTCGAATTGGATCGAAACCATTCCTCTCCCTGAAGACCATCAACTACCACTACAGGGTCTCAAACATATTTCATTATCTTTCAACCGCTTGCAGGCATGGTGCGATTTTGATGCACTATCTCGTTGGTGTCCAGCTTTGGAGACCCTGACCGTAAGCGGCAACCCAATCGATGGTGAACATGTACGCCACCATTTCAACAGATTATTCCTAAAGAAGCTTCTCCACAGATCACGAGCTTGCACGATACTCACACCAATTCATAATCTCCAGGATCCCTACCCTCGTGGCTCTGAATGCGGCAACTGTGTGGACATTTTTGATGCCAAATCAAATCCTAGCTGAAGCGATTATCAGATATCCCCGAAGGAGCGCAAAGATTGTGAACTGTTTTATCTTTCCTATATTGTAAACCATGGCCCCAAGTCCGAGGATCACCGACGCCGTGAACATCCGCAATGGCAAGAATTATGTAATAGTGCGTCCTTATTCTACAGGTCTCTTCATTCTGCCAAATTGGCTTGTCAGAACACGGTAGACCAGACGAAGCTCCAAAAGGAAAAAAACACGTGGACAAGCTCAGTAACCGCCTCATCGGTACGCGCTTTCATACCAAACTTGACACTAATGCAGTAAAGCTGAGAAGCATGCCTTTCCGTCAGAGTTGAACATATATCGGTGTTTCAGCCCACCTCACTCTGACCCTTTACGGGTTTTGCCGACAATGTCGCTCCGTACCCTGCGACTGAAGATTTCCAAGTCCATGAAAATTGATTTTGGCAAGATCGTGCTGTGGCTCAAAATGGAGGATGGTACTCTTGCAGAGCTTGACAGTGCTCATGACGCGCATGATTTGGCGTGGTTGGGATTAGAGGACGGTTCCGATATCCTCATTCATATGCAAGACAAGTAGCTAAGATGCATTCTGAAATGAACGTTGTACATGGATGAACGTTTCAGGAAAACAAATAAACGAGCAAAATGAGAGTCCAGGGTTGCTTTCGATCGCAAACGTGCTGCGTGCCTTTGATTGAACAATAGTGGAGCGCTTAAGATAAGTTTTTACCACCGGACCTTTACCGGCATCGTAGTCGCTCCGGAGGGCCACGAGGCACCTTCCCATGACGTCACGGTTGCTTCAGTGCGTTGGGGATCGGTCCAATGATCCATACCTAGTGAGCGAGCGAGGAAGGCGTGAAGGATCCTTACGATATCGTTCGTGCGGTGACCAACGAGTTTTGACAGAAAAGTACACCGTCCACATACACGACAACACCAAATGGAGGAGAGAAGACCAACATAGAATCGGAATAACCATTGATGGACGCCGTCCGTTTTCTGTTTGGGCCAGCGTCCGGAATCAACCTCCTTAACGGGTCCAACCGCCATCCCCATTTGCGTGCCTCGGAGGCCTCTCGTCGAAGCGTTCATCCTTCTCGTCGCGTCTTCTGTCGTCCCTACGTCTGTCTAAATCGTCCCTGCGTCGGTCATAATAATAATCAGGCCCTCTGCGGTCATCATAGCCTCCTCGCCGGTAATCATCGTACCCTGCAGGCCTTCTATCGTCAACCTCCCTCCTGGGGGGCGGAGACCTGGGCGGGCGACGGTCATCATATTCGGCACGGCGAGGAGGCGATCTGGAGCGGTCTCGGCGATAAGCTGGACGTTCATCCCTATAGCGTTCATCCCTGTAACGGTCGTCACGGGGAGGTCGGTCGTCACGGCGGTAATTGTCGGGACCAGCGCGCTTGGTGGATAAAATCAGCGATAGTCGGGACCCGAAGAGCCATCGTAACCCACAGTTTCATCGAGGGCCACACGAACGGGCCTGCCACGGAGATCCTTGCCATCCAATTCTTTAACAGCGCGGTCGGCGTCTTCGCGGGACAGATATTCGAGGATGCTGTTTACTTTCAATCAGCAACAAATTGTAGACTGAAATGTCGCACTTACCCTTGACCAGGGAAGTCACGATCGATGTCGGCGAAGGAGACACTGCCTGCATCTCGACCGAAGTCCTTCAAGTCCTAAGAGCGAGGGGTGACAGATTAGGCTCCATCCTTCCATTATTATATCTCGGGCAAAGGTCCATAATCCCAAAAGGATGAAAGAGGATCCAACACAGGGATAGTTCAAAAGGCCCAAATCGTTCAGCCGTGATATGCCAAAGATCGTCCAATGAGAAAGGCAAATGGCTCAACAGTGGAGCCAGGTAGACAAAAGGATTCCAATGGGACCGGGAAGAGCCAGGAACGACGGAACCGGGAAAACATCATACCTGCCAACTCGTGTCACGAGAAACACCAGAAACGATCAGTCGAATGCCAGGAGGCCTGCGAGAACGAGGAGCACTAGGCAGTGTGAAGGTATTTGTCAGCTCTCGTTCGGTCAATGCATCGCATCATACCCATGGTTCCTGTCTCCTTCGTAGACATCGCGGCGAGGACGACTTTCTTTGGCAAATTCGACAACAATGCTGATCAAGAAATGTAAACGTAAGATGGTCATTGAATTGAGGCAGTGCTCACTTGACGCCCATGAAGGGCTTTCCATTGAAGTTATGAACCGCATCCTCAGCGTCCTGTATTATTCATTAGAATACTGGGGTTCAGGTGAGCGACTAGGCATATTGCCTTTGAGCTCTCAAACTCGACGAAACCAAAGCCTGACGAAGGTTTATTGAGCCTGGGGTTGGTTGAATCTTTCTTTTCGGACGAACCCGTCATGACACGGCAGTCAATGATACGGCCATAGCCTTCAAAAAACTTGGAAACATCATCTGAACGAGCATCAGTAGGTAGTCCTGCAGGATTCAAGGTCAAATGTGAAAACTAAAGGGAAATTCTGTCAGGGATGCGCCTTACTGCCGAGATAAAGACGTCTAGCCATTGTGGTTTGAAACAAGGGAATCAAAATTAAAGTTCAAAGTTGCCTGAGTTTGAATCAAATCAAAGTAGGTCCGTGCGCAGCTTCGACCACATTTTTGTGATATTTTATATAAACCTCCGGACTAACTCAGGAAATACAAATAACGGTGTACATGTGAGCACAGGAGGCAAACTAGTGCTGCGACCAGTCAATAGAATTGATATCGATTCCTTCTTGAACCATCTCCCAAAGGGGGCTGTGAAGACAGAATCAACTTATACTACCTAGAAAGGGATGATTTGAAGTTGTACCTCATCTCACGGAGCCTATGCACAGTTCCAACGATATGCTCCACAACAAAGTCGATCTCGGCCTCTGTTGTAAAGCGACCAATTCCGAATCGGAGGGAAGAGTGAGCCATATCCTCCGCAGCACCTTCAAAGAGAAATGGATCAGCGGAAGTATCAGGGATTTTTTGATGACTGAGCGCACCAAGGGCGCGTAGTACGTAAGATGGCTCCAATGACGCTGATGTGCAAGCACTGCCTGACGATAAGGCGATGTCCTAAGACAGTTTAAGTAATCCGTATCTCCGTAGGAACCAGGTGTCAATCATACCTTCAAAGCCATCAGAAGACTCTCGCCTTCAACGTACGAAAAGCTGAGATTAACACAGCCTGGGTAACCACCGATATCTCCGTTCCGCACAACGTGTTCGACTTGTGCGTCGATCCCTCGTATGAGACGATTCGATAGCTCATGAATGCGTGTATGGTCCCTCTGAAAACGAACAAGATTAGCACCAGATCTAAGGCCGAAGCACACGGCATCTGGTGGATCAGTACCCCTGCACGAATATCATGGCCAAGCTGGCCACTCATGGAGAAAACTCGAATGAGCTGCGCCACTTGGCTCCGTTCATAGCGCAGTCTTGCGTGCAAGTATCATCACTGGTCTGACGACAACGATGGACACTCACTTTCATCTCTTTCTTTGCAATTCGCGCAGCCTCACCCAAACCCACGACAAGAGCGGTAGGTAGTGTACCGCTCCTCAACCCTCGCTCCTGTCCACCACCGCTCAGGATTGGCTCCAACCTGACTCTTGGGCGTCGCCGGACATATGCAGCACCAACGCCCTTTGGCCCATAAAGCTTATGCCCCGAGATGCTCATAAGATCGATGTTCATTTCATTCACGTCCAAGGCGATTTTCCCAGCAGCTTGGGCAGCATCCGTGTGAAAGTAGACTCCACGGTGCTTGCGCAACAGACCACCAATCTCCTTGATCGGTTGAATGACACCCGTCTCGTTGTTCACAGCCATGATTGAAACGAGGGATGTATCCGGCCGAATGGCGGCCTCAAGGACTTCCAAGGAGACGACGCCATTTTTTTCGACGGGTAGATAAGTCACGTCAAAGCCCTCTTCTCCAAGCTTCCGACATGAATCAAGTACACATTTATGCTCCTAGCATGACGAAATGAGATTTAGTGAATCCCACGGCAGCAGAAACATACAGTCTGTGTAGTGATGATGTGTTTTTTCTTTTCTTTGTGAAACCGGGCGATACCTTTGATTGACATATTGTTCGTTTCTGTTGCTCCAGAGGTAAAGACAACGTCTTTTGGATCAGCGCCGACAAGATCCGCAACATGCTAACGATGGACGGATCAGAAACACACATAGAACTGAGTAACAAAAGATATCACACCTTTCGAGCGTCTTCGACGGCCTGCTCAGCCTCCCACCCATACGCATGAGTGCGACTATGAGGATTTCCGTATTGGTCGGTCAAATAAGGGAGCATCGCATCGAGCACTCGGGGATCAACTGGTGTTGTGGCCTAGAAACCGGTTAGATGGGATAATTGCAGTCGGAACGTTGATACACATGCCTGCATGTCGAGATATATGGGTCGTGTTTTCTCCTTCATGGAGCCTTCACGGCGAGGCATTTCGAGTTTGAACCCGAGCATGTCTATCATAAAATGTCCTCTAAACTACGAAACTACGATCAGAATCGTCATACATACCAGATCTCGGCGCGAAGTGACCGTCATGTTGGTAGGTTGAGGGTAAATCGACGACGCTCGCCCTGTCTGCACCAGAAGGTTGGACAAACCCTCGGCGACTTCCAATCACAGGTGCTGATACAGATAATTTTGCAGAGGCTGTTCGCCGGGCAGCGCTACGAGAAAGGCTCGACAACATGGTCGAGAAGAAAGAAAAGACGAGTTATCAGATAAATAGTTGTGGATGGCGGAACTCGGAAGCCGGATGACGAAGTTTATTGCCGCAGAAATGTATATTTCTTGGCTCACGTGGTAGAATACCTTAATAACTAAATAGCGTCCACCAGGTGGCCGAACGTAACGTCGGAACTCCATCCAATAACATCTGAAATACAAACGGACACGCGCTAGGTTGAAGCCGAGTATCGTAGGAAGTTGTAGGTCTGTGGATGTTGTCCAGAGCAAGGCAACTGAATTCGAACTGAAGCAAAGTGAAGTAGAACGCCCGAACAACATGAATATTGAGTATTATTGACAGCCCTCGATTCCCTACCAAACAAAATCCTAAATTCTTAAGAATATTACGGTACCTTCTAAGACTATATGTCACCCAGACTTGAACGTTTCAACAGAATCGGTGTGGGCTTGATTGCGTTCGAGGCCACTGAAGTCTGACGGACCGACTTGTGGAGACAATTTACCTGTGGCTGAGGCAGTTTTTGATTCTAGACAGTGGTGTTCCCAGCGTAATTGACCATTAACTGGTTAAGAGAGCCTGTATATGTGGTTAAAGAGCCTGGTTCGTCATTGTAATGAGTGTCTAGATTTAGGTCTGAAGGGGATCACTCACTCACAAGGCAAGGCTGAACCTCATCTAATTAAGACGCTCAGGAGATGGGTGTTTGAAATCATGCCCCGCAACCTACCTTCATGACTACCGTTCGGCGTTCTTCCCGCCAGCATAAAAGTGAATACCTCCTTGAAACAGGGAATTGCCTTCTGTATTCACCGTTGCGGGAACATGTTCTGGTAGCCAACAGGAGGACGCCAGAACTGCCTTTACCGCAGTCCAATAAATCATAACGAGGCGAAGAGTTATGGCTGGTGCCGTTGCATCCACGTCTCGGTTTGGTTGCTGCTAGAATGATCAGCTATTGATCTCGCGCGATATAACCCGCTGACGAAAGCCTCAGATAACATGGATTAGTCTACAGACCGGTGTACACACCGTCAACAATAAAGCGGGCAGGAAAGCCAAGCGATTCCGAGGCCTGATAACAACTGTATCGGTGCAGTGGTAAGCATAAAATAGATACTGTCAACACAGCGGTTACGGGAACGGGGACGGGCAGACCAAATTTGTGCGAACAACGGCTGGGTAACGGCGCCTTCCTTGTGGGCCAGCCTAACTACCCAGCACGTTCTGCGTTGGGGTGCATATGGGCGGTTGCGTGATTGCTGTAGACAGTTAGATGGTGTAGATTGCGGTGTTCTGTTGGCAAGGGGGCAAAGGACCTGTGGGCTTTCTGGAAGAGTTATGTTCTCTTGTTGCGGCCGGCTGCTAAAGATTCCCACCCTGTCTTCCGATAAATCCGTTTCAACGACAGCCAGACCTTCGTGATATCATGAGAAAATGTGGGCTGCCTTGACAAATTGTGTCAGTTGGTTCGTGCAACGGGTCACCGCTACAATCCGGCATTGGCTTTGTGAGGGGGGCGGGAAGCGATAACCAGAGGCTTCGAAAACATTGTTTCGCTGAGCTCATTGCATATGTGCTCATAACATTCCAAAAAGATGGCCCTGGATGAGGATAGTCAAGTGGTGATATATATATATACTCTGGACGAGGTGACAAATACGTACGTCGTGGGTTGGGAATCAAAATGAACGGAAACACGGGGCGATTCACTGTATTTCAATTTGTCGGGTGACGCCGAAAATGGAAGTGTTGATACGTTCTGTCGGAGTAGCGACCCTTTAGACGAAGCTGTCTCGAAAAAACTTTCGGGGTGGGTCCTGGTATGTCCAAATCGAGCTAACTATTAGCTTCCGATGGAGGTTATCGTCGAAGAGCACAGGTCCATTTGTGTTTGGGAAATAAACGAGGGTGAATGAGATCGCGGAGCTAATACTTGTCAAATTACATCCAGGGCTCGGTGGGATCATTATCTCGCAATCGTAAACCAGGCGCTCAGCGCTCATTCGCCTTTACTCCACGATTGGCGGACTGCATGGTAATCATCATATACGATTTAGTGATCAACTAATTTCATGTAGGTGCCGACCGTGGATAGGAAATGATGGCCAGGCACTGTACCCCAGCTAAGGTACTGAAATAATTCCCAGTTCCGCGGGACGACGATGGTTTGACCTGTGTAATACAGCCCTAGGCCTGCCCTGTTAATAATGAGAATAATTTCTTAGAAGCCCATCTACTCAGTATATGAGCGACCGGAACTTCAAGTGGGTACTAAGCACAGCCGAGCGATTGTAGTACTGGTGTAGGAACTAAGAATCAGATGGCATTCAGTTTGTGGTAAAATGCTCACGTACGTACGCCTTCATCGGACGGCAATCGTCACTTCGTTGCTGAAGATATGGGGGGGCATATGAGCGCGGTTAAGCACTGCTTCTGAGGCCTGGATAGATAAGGGAGAGTTCACAAAACGGGAATCTACCGCCAAATATGAACGACACACGGCTTGATGGACCAGATCAGATCAGGAGTACGGTGGAGTGTTGACTGCGATCACATAACTGTATCTCACTTACCATTGAATATAGATAAGCACGTGCAAAGACGAGTAACATTGAATGTCGAGGGCTCGGGATTCTGGGCGTTCAAAGCGTCATTGGAATGGAGATAATGTCTGTGTCCGGTGAAATTTGAAACGGATGGACTGAAGAACCGAGATCGTGGTCATATCGGAGAGGCAGAATTCAGCCCAAATGAGATCGTAAATGGATGTTGCACAGATTTCACCTCAATGGCTTCTCGGGATAGACTCCTAAAGGAGAACCTGTCAACGAGATGATTCCCAACATAATCAAAACTGTCATTATGTGATCCCAAGTTGGACCAACGCATTTAATAACTCGAAATATGAGTGTGGTGGCGTACCCGATGGACAAGGATGCGTGGATTGACCCTTTGTGTCATTGTTAAGGTAAGATGTTTAAAATTCAAATTAGACGAAAAATCTAACGGTCACCCAAACCAGGAATGATAAGAGGTAGAGCGATGGTGCCGCCTGACCACAGACCAGATTCCCGGGCGTGCTTCTGCACCGAATGAAGTGAGAGGTCAACTGAGGGACTGTGATAAATTAAGGGATTGAAGAACTTGCACACATCGTCGATCACGTGCTGCGAACTTGACGTCATAACCAAGACAATTTATGTGGGTTCATTCAGTGGATTGCAATATATCGAGTTTAAAAAATGAGTGCGCAGATCGTGGAACTTGCTCCGCCCATCATGTGCGCCTTTTCGTCGCGCTTGGGGGAGGAGGTAAAAGAGGTACACCGCCACTAGATAATTCGGCAGAGGATCCACTTCCAGAGCCAAGCAAGTTAGCTCCAGTGGTTGGCTTGTTCAAGTTGCGCCCTGGGATAGCAATAGAGAACGTTTGTCCATCCTTGAGAGTGTAGTCTTTCTTGGGTCCAGCAGGAAGGTGTGGAGAAGGTGCATCGGTGTCCGCTGGAGGGTTGAGACTAGCCTTGTAACGCCTGGTGTAAATATGAACCGTCAATGAATGGAAGTTAGTACAGAGGAAAGGAACTACTTCGTGTAATCTTGAAGTGCCACGTCTATTTATGCAGTTGTTCAGTCGTGAGCTAATTTACTTGGCAGAAGGATGCAACTCGTACTGAAATCGAAGCTGTCCGTGCGCTCAGCAAAGCCCATACCGATATAAGCCTTCTTTCCATCGTCTTCTACTCTTACAACAAAGTAGCGAGAAGAATCTAAAACAGCTTCAACCGAAGGTCTGGCTGGATCGTAATCTGCTCTGGCAAACACTGCAACTCTTCCGTTAGCAACAATCGCATCTCCGTTATAAACGACTATACATTCTCCTGCGATTTGTAAGGAAAAGTCAGAATGGATTGGAAGGATGACATGCCGATCCGTACCGGTCTGGGAATCCTCGAAAAGCAGAGCTGCGCCCTTGGATTTTTCTAAGATCCTGAGTCGGCCTTTCCATAGGGGATTTCCAAGATCTCCCCATTCATTGGCGCGGTGACCTTCATTCGCCTTGAGAGGTGGGATCTTGTAAACTGCAGCAAGTCAGATCAGTAATGACCACAAAATCCTGTGCACTGAGGATGACCTGAAATTTCGCGAGCCATATAGAGGATAGACTCAATCTCTTCTTCGACGTCCATGATTACAGGGCAGGTTTTAACAAGAAAATCAGAATCAGAATCAGGAAGGTTGGATATTCGAACCAATGACTCTTGACAGACTACTAAACAGTTGCCAGTTAGCTATGACAGGAAATGGAATTCTCACACTATTAGTATTAGTATTATTCAAACCCAGTTGCGCAATTGGTGATGCGTGACGTGAGGCACGGCGGATATTTTAATTATTAAATTACATATCTATTATCTTACTAACATGATAACAGATAACATAAGCCAAAACTAGATAACACTGACAGGCACGTGATGTTACCTGCAGATAACATTTTTAATTCTTTCCAAATTCTTTCGTCACTCACAAGGAACTAGAAAATCTATTTCAGACACAGTGATTAACTCAAGGTACTATAGCTATAGTATTGTTCTACATACGTTGAAGGCATAAGATCTGTGGCGAATAGCGGAGGCCACCCACAAAACTGTGGCAGATAACGCGCTATCTGGCACCGTGGGAACCCAGTGAAACCAAAACAGGTAAACCGACGTTCATCGACTCCGAATCGGATATCCCTGTGGCCCAATTGTTTACAACACAGAAAGGTATGGCGAATGGTCCTCCCACCCCACCTCCTACGACTGCTGCAGAGCTTCAAGACGAGGCCCGAGCCAGCCAGCCCACCAGCCAAGCAACTGGTTCAACACCAACAGTGCCGCCTCCCGCTCCGCCAAAACAAGACTCATATCAGTACATCTTCCCTGTGATCGCGAGCTTGGCCTCTCAGAGCAATTTCACAGCCCTCATTAGAACTGCTGAACACAGTGATCTCAATGTACGGCTCCTCTTTCACTAACTGATCAACATAAAACCAATATAGAATGCGCACAGGGCGATGGTGACCGCCATCCCACTCGTTTACTTACGACCGCTCCGCTCGTCCTTGCATACCTAATTATAGACGATCTGTATGTTCATGCACCGTAAAATCGGCTTCCGATCCTGAAAACGATGATTCACAGCCCTCCTGCTCGTTACGCGTTGACACGACTGCCTGATAATCTCGCTTCACATCCTTTGTCCAAAACTCTCTTGGGCCTTCTCGCATGTACCTGGGAAAGGAGACACAGTAAAGTATACTCCCGTTCGGAGAGCCTGTTCAATATGGTCGGCCAGCCAGATTTTTTCGACCCAAACCTTGCAACCGTCATTGCGGGAATGGTGACAACTTTTGTTGGTGAGGAGCCTTCCCCACCAAATTCATGTCCTTAGCTTATTGCACGAATGCAGAGTCTTTCCGTAACAGAACCTTCGTCCGTTTGTCCAGAGCCTATGCGTCTCTGTCGATAGCGAGTGCTCAAACATACTTGGGATTGTCAACAGCTCAACTCCTTGCAGGTGCGTTTGTATTCTCTCCGATCGCACGTACATATTGAACTAATCCTCCGTACAGCTGCGGAGGAAAACAAGTGGTCCTACAATGCCTCCACCCAGTGTTTAAGCCCATATCCCTCTACAACCCAAATCCCTCTCAGGGATAACACTGGTCCAGGTTAGCGTCATCGTATCAAGCACTCGTTTTAGCACTGACACATGAGCTGCAAGCGTTTTCGTCGTTGGCGACATTCCAGTTCGTAGCAGACAGCGTGGCCAAGTTGGAGTTGTAAATGCATTGTGACTCATTAAAGCATCTCTTTCAGTAACTGTAAATTTTAATCCTCCTGACCCATTTCGCCACCCTATTTTGTCCCTTGCCGCCAAGGGATTATTCGGATAGCTCGGAAGTGTGCTGCCTCCCTCCCAATACACAGGCTGAGTGAGAGCGAGCTCGGAGTGTCAGCGAATGAGTTGTGTCACGACCGAACCGCTGACACGGAGGCATGGAGCGTAAAAAGGTCTGGGTAGCGATTTAAGTAAACAGCAGTGTCGACTAGGCCGAATGAGACTGTTAAGATATATCGAGCTCTGCGTGACATCTTCTAGCATGTAACGCATGAGCCACCGTGCGTTGTTATGATGAGGAGGCGGCGTCAACCAATGAGGGGTGCGAAGAAACCCACTTTCATTCCTAATCGGAAGTCGGCGGGTCGACGGTCCAAATTTATCTGGTAATTTTTCAAGCCCTGCCTCCGTTATCATCCCGTCCCTTTCCTCGGCTGCCTCCAATGCATTCGCTTCGGCTATCTGCTTATCCTCACTTGGAGCGCTGATGTCCGCCATATTCCCTTTGAAGGTCGGGCGGGAGGAAAAGCCCCAATGCATTTGGTTTTTCCGCAACTTCACGTGATGAAGGTCAAATGCCTGACGAATGCGAGGTCGTCAGGGATAACATCAATATTTGGCAACTGGAAGTACTGGCCTGGATCTTGTTATCGACGATTTTTCTCACTCGCTCTAGTTCGCCAGGCTCAAGGGTAACCCGGCCGTCCATCCTCGGTGCATCCAATCCTTCGCGCACGATGGGAACCGTGAACAAATAAGCAGGACCATCCCAGGGAGGAGTCGTTCGCACTGCTTTGATTCCAGGGGGCCATTTTGCAGTCTTGCCGAGGGCCAAGCCAAAAAATTGACCAATTGGACTGGCAATATATTTCCCGTGGGTTGCACCCCCAAAGGTCGTCAGATAACAAACAGTATATTTGCCATCGCCATGGCGGTTGAGGACCAGGCAATATCTGTCCGGCATTTCGGAGACGAACGTTAACAATTTCCTCTCCCCTGCAAACAACTGGAGTCCACGGCCTTTCACGAATTCATAAAAGCTAGCAGTAAGGCTACCAGAGACATGTGCGATGTCGCCCGGATCGAATACGCCATCTGGGCGGTCCAAATATTTTTTCCGTGTGCGCTTGCTAAATTCGAAAAAGGATGCGAGATGAATGCCTTCCCAGTATGGATCAACAGGCATGAAATCCGTTCTGCAGGCAGACTCGGAGCCAACTGTGATGCTACTAGTAAGCCTATGGAATCATACGCATGAGGTCAAGTTTCTTGACGGGAGCATCAGTGGAGATAGATACCTGGACCACTATGTCCAACGAATTGGGTGCCCAGAGCGTCGCTCCTGCCAGTGCGCACTGGCAGTTGGGTCGCAACTTCAAGTTAAAGATTCTGAGCTCGTACTATATTACGTCAGGACCTGAGACAAACAAATTGAAAAACAAAATATAACGGTTGTTATGTTGAATACCGGTGCCTTCCAGTGCTAAGTACGCGCCGCTTATTGCTAGTACTGTCTTCTCCAAGCCTTCCACAATCACAAAACATACGTACGACTCCGCAAATGGATTCTGGATCCCCCAGTGTGGCTGCAACAACTGAAGCAGCAGTTTCGACTACGGATGTGGGTTCGATCCAATATAATACTATTCAAGTTTCGAGATCAAACACCACTGCCAGGTACAACTAGATGAGACCGGAGCTGTCGAGCGCTGGGTCCAATTACAATTTATTTGGTCTGGCAAACCATTTACCTTGGACATTGCCGACTCGGACAGGTTCATTTTGTTAACTGAGTGTAATATTATATGCTAATGTGTTTCAAATTTTAGAGTTTTTGATCTTAAGGCTGCTTTGCAAAATTTGACCAGAGTGCCTCCAGAACGACAAAAAATCCTTGGCTTGGTGAAAGGAAGGCTCCCTCCAGATCAAGGACGGATGTACGTTTGATGTTTGTGTGTAGACACTGAAAGGTTCTTATGCACTTGAACATTAGTGCAGATCTCCGCCTCATTTCTGGAAAGAAATTCACTCTCATCGGTACGCCGGAAGGCGATGAGATCAAGGATCCATCCCGTTCGTTAAATTGTCTTCCTTCTTTATTGCTCTACAACTGGCTGAATAGCACATAGAACTAGATAATTTTCCGGAC
>Ga0210387_10000857_pt1 | contig 22287 bp, 20 predicted proteins | sample IncBWC7OmetaG_FD_160108 | JGI IMG/M metagenome (GOLD analysis project Ga0210387, IMG submission 160108) | Forest soil microbial communities from Barre Woods Harvard Forest LTER site, Petersham, Massachusetts, United States - Inc-BW-C-7-O ...
AAGTGATTTCAATGGGCTTGGTGCCCAGGAAAGGACTCGAACCTTCACGGCTGTGAGGCCACTGGCACCTGAAGCCAGCGCGTCTACCAATTCCGCCACCTGGGCATGGGGCCGCTAGTTAAGGATCGGTCGCGCGGTTGTCAAATTCGGCAAACGCCGCCTTTCGCGCAAGCACGATTTGGCGCAAAACGCGCGCCTTCTCCGGCGCCGGACAGCGAAAAGGCACGCCCCGCTTTGCAGCCCGCGGCTTTCGAGGTCGTCGTCATCCTCAAACAGGCTGTACACCCGGGGTTTGATGGCGTATCGGCAGGCGGCTAAATATGCCGGCGAGAAACCGAATTTGATCCGCAGGAACCGACCCCATGGCATCGAATCTGGACACCCTGGTCACAATTTTCGGAGGATCGGGTTTTCTCGGACGAAGCGTGGTCCGCGCGCTGTGCAAGCGCGAATATCGCATCCGCGTCGCGGTGCGGCGGCCGGAACTGGCCGGCCACCTGCAGCCGTTGGGCAGGGTCGGCCAAATTCATGCGGTGCAGGCCAATTTGCGCTACCCGGCCTCGGTCGAGGCGGCGATGCGCGACGCCGGAATCGCGATCAACCTGGTTGGCATCCTCGCCCCGGGCGGCGCGCAGACATTCGATTCGGTGCAGGCTCAAGGCGCGGGCACGGTAGCGAAGGCCGCCGCCGCCGCGGGCGCGCGAATGGTGCATGTTTCCGCGATCGGGGCGGATGAGAATTCGCCCTCGCACTACGCGCGCTCCAAGGCGGCCGGCGAAAAAGCCGTGCTCTCAGCCACCCCAACCGCCACGATCTTCCGCCCCTCCGTCGTATTCGGGCCCGAGGATGATTTCACCAATCGTTTTGCCGGGCTGGCGCGGATGTCGCCGGCGCTGCCGCTGATCGGCGGCGGCCTGACCAAACTGCAGCCGGTCTATGTCGGCGATGTCGCCACCGCGATTGCCGAGGCCGTGGACGGCAAGGCAAAATCCGGTGCGACTTACCTGCTCGGCGGTCCGGAAGTGCTGAGCATGCGCGAGATCATGGAACTGATCCTTGCGATCACCGAACGCAAGCGCATGCTGGTGTCGCTGCCGTTCCGGCTCGCCAGATTGCAGGCGCTGTTCTTGCAATTTGCGCCGGGGCCGCTGAAGCTGACGCCCGACCAGGTCGAGCTGTTGCGCAGCGACAACGTCGTGTCGGAGAGCGCGCGGGCCGAAGGGCTCACGCTGGAAGGGCTTGGAATTTTGCCCGATTCAATGGAAGCGGTTCTGCCGCAATATCTCTGGCGCTTCCGAAAGGCGGGACAGTTCTCGCAGCCGCGCGGCGCTGCTTAAGCTGGCACCCGGGATAACCCGACTGCGTCATTGCCGGGCATAGCCATCCGAAAGGACAGGCGTGCTTTCGCTCGCCTGTGCTGCAATCATTCATTCGCTAGAGGTTTTTCTTGAAGAAGCGATGGATGCGCGGGTCGCGCCCGCGCATGACGCCGACAGCAACAGCCTTTCCGGTTTTCACTTCCCCAGCGCCAGCGCGATCAGGCCCAGCGTGCCGACGATGACGCGCCACCACGCAAACAACGTGAAGCCGTGGCGGGTGACGTAACTCAAAAACGTCTTCACCACGATGATCGCGGTGATGAACGACACCACGAACCCGATCGCCACTATTCCCAAGTGATCGGTCGTCATGTCGGCGCGGTTCTTGTAAAAATCATAGACGAATGCGCCGACCATGGTCGGAATGGCGAGGAAGAACGAGAACTCCGCCGCCGCGCGCTTGTCGGCGCCAAGCAGCATGGCTGCAACGATCGAGGCGCCCGAGCGCGAAACGCCGGGAATCATGGCCAGGCATTGCGCAAAACCGATCCACAAATAGGTGAGCAGGGGAAATTTCGTGGCGTCGTGCAGATGCGGCTTTTGATCGATCTGATCGACCCACAACAGGATGGCGCCGCCGACAATCAGCGAAAAACACACCACCCACGGATTGAACAGCACCTCCTTGATGTATTTGCCGGCGATCAGGCCGATGATGACGGCCGGCAAAAATGCCACCAGCACGCCGATGACGAAGCGGCGGTCGTCCGCATTGGAAAACATCCCGAGTGCAATTCGCCACAGCTTGGCGAAATAGATCACCAGGATCGCGAGGATAGCCCCGAGCTGGATCAGAACGGTGAAAGTGTTCCAGAAGTTGCCCTGTCCGAGATCGAAGAAGCGCTCGGCGAGCAGGAGATGGCCCGTCGACGAAACGGGGAGGAATTCGGTGACGCCCTCGATGATTCCCAGAATCACCGCCCGCAGCGAATCAGACATCATAATCAATGCCTCGCGATCAATTTCGGCCGAAAAAAGCCGGGTTCTTCTCGCTTATTCGCATCCCGACCGCAACGTCAAAAAACGCGAAAACAGTGGGTTGCCTCGACCTGGAGCTTCTGTAGTTTGGCGCGCTTCTGTCGGCGGCCTGCCGCATAGGAAGTATTAAGACTACAAATCTATCAAAGGCCTTATGTTCACGCTGTTTCATCACCCCTTCTGCCCGCATTCGCGCTTCATTCGTCTCGCGGTCGGCGAACTTGGCCTCGAAACGCGTCTGGTGGAAGAGCGAGCATGGGAACGGCGCGAAGCCTTTCTGGCGCTCAATCCCGCCGGCACGACGCCGGTACTGATGGCCGAAGGCGGGCCCGCGGTTCCGGGCGCATCGATCATCGCGGAATATCTCGATGAGACCCATGGCGAGGCGCTGGCGCAACGACGATTGCTGCCATCCACCCTGAGCGAGCGCAGCGAAGTGCGGCGCCTGATGGCCTGGTTCAATGAAAAGTTTTTCGAGGAGGCCTCCAACCCGCTGGTCACCGAGCGTATCTACAAGCGCTTCATGAGAGAGGATCATGGCGGCGGCCCGCCGGCCGCGGATGTGATCCGCGCGGCGAAGGCAAATGTGCGCTATCATCTGGCGTATATCGGCTGGCTGGCGGGGACGCGGAACTTTCTGGCCGGCGAGCGCCTCACCTATGCGGACCTCGCCGCCGCAGCGCATCTTTCGGCGATCGATTATCTGGGCGACGTTCCATGGGTCGAGGACGACGCAGCAAAGGCATGGTACGCGCGAGTGAAGTCGCGCCCCTCGTTCCGTCCGCTTCTGAGCGACTGGCTGGCAGGCGTGCCGGCGTCGCGGACCTACGTGGACCTCGACTTCTGAACAACCCCGGTCTCGTTCCCCGGATGCTGCGCAACGCAGGGGGCCGCACCTTCTGCGGCCATCTGTGGTGCGCTGCCGATCTGCGGCCCATCCTTTTATGCGGCGACCTTGTGGGTCCGGGCCCTGCGGAGCAGCGTAGCGGACGATGCTTCGCATCGCCGCGAGAACGCTGCGCCCCGTCCGGGACACGACGAAACATCTGCGCTTCGGGGAGCGTCCGGTGAGTGCCATCCTCAAGGAGTCGCTAACTCGACAGGCATCCCTGCTCGGCTTCGACTGCATCGGCGTGACCGATCCCGGCGCGATTGCACAAGCCGGCCGCCATTTCCGCGAATTCCTCGATTCAGGCGCCCATGGCGACATGGAGTGGCTCGCGGCAAATCCGGAACGCCGCAGCGATCCGCGCACCCTATGGTCGCAAGTTCGCTCCGTGATCATGCTGGGGGTCAATTACGCACCCGATGAAGATCCGCTCGCGATCCTGCAACAGCGCACGCGCGGCGCGATCTCGGTCTACGCCCAGGGCGACGACTATCACGACGTGATCAGGAAGCGGCTGAAGGCGCTGGCGCGATGGCTGGTCGCTGCAGGTGGCGGCGACGTCAAGGTGTTCGTCGACACCGCAGCGATCATGGAAAAGCCGCTGGCCCAAGCGGCGGGGCTCGGCTGGCAGGGCAAGCACACCAACCTTGTGTCGCGGCAATTCGGATCGTGGCTGTTTCTGGGCGTGATCTTCACCACGTCCGAACTGCCGCGCGATGAAGCCGACATTGATCACTGCGGCTCGTGCCGCGCTTGCCTCGACATCTGCCCGACCGCGGCCTTTCCGGCCCCCTACAAGCTCGACGCGCGGCGCTGCATTTCCTATCTCACCATCGAGAACAAGGGGCCGATTCCGCGCGAATTCCGCAAGGCGATGGGTAACCGCATCTATGGCTGCGACGATTGCCTGGCGGTCTGTCCCTGGAACAAATTCGCGCAAGCCTCGCATGAGGCCAAACTGGCGCCGCGAGGCGGGTTGCGCGCGCCCGATCTTGCCGCACTTGCGCGGCTCGATGACGCTTCGTTTCGCGCCCTGTTTGCGAAATCGCCGGTCAAGCGCACCGGGCGCGATCGCTTCATCCGCAATGTGCTGATTGCGATCGGCAACTCCAACGACCGCGCGCTGGCAGCCGAAGCCGAACGATTGCTCGGCGATGCAAGCGAATTGGTGCGCGGCGCCGCCGTGTGGGCGTTGTCGCAATTACTGCCGCCGAACGAGTTTGCGAGCCTTGCATCAAGGGCCGCGCCGGCCGAGATCGATGCGAGCGTCAAGGCGGAATGGCATCTCTCTTAGAGAAACTCAGCCCATCTCTGCCACTGCCGCAATGATTCGCGCGATGTCCTGGGGCCGCGACAGGCGATGATCGCCGTCCTGGATCATGGTCAGCACCACATCATCGGCCGGCAGCCGGTGCACGAGCGCAAAAGCGTGGCGCCAGGGTACGTCGGGATCCTGCGCTCCCTGCAAAATGCGAACCGGGCATCCGACCTCGATGGCGCTCCCCAAAAGGAGATGCTTGCGGCCCTCTTCGATCAGGTTGCGGGTGATCGGATAGGGATCGCCATATTCGGAGGGGCGCAGCCAGATTCCCTTTGTTTCGATTTCCTGCCGGATTTTTGGCGAAAAATCCTTCCACATCAGCTCTTCGGTGAAGTCGGGCGCCGGCGCGATCAAGACGAGGCCGGCGAGCGAGGCGCGAGGGGCCGGACGAGCGGCGACTTCGCGCGCCAGCAACAGCGCCATCCAGCCCCCCATCGAGGAACCGATCACCACCTGGGGTCCGTCGCAAAAGTCCTCGAACACCGCGACGCTCTCTTCCAGCCAGCGCCCGATGGTGCCGTCGACAAAATCGCCGCCGGATTCGCCATGACCGGAATAATCGAACCTGACGCAGGCGCGATTTTGCGTCTCCGCCCACGCGTCCAACGCCAGCGCCTTGGTGCCCTGCATGTCGGACTTGAAGCCGCCGAGCCAGAACAACCCCGGCGAGCCGCCGGCGCGGGCGCGGACCGCGATTCGGCGCGTTTCGTTCGCGTTTCCGACCTCGATGAAGCCGGGATTTTGTTCGATTGTCGCGGAACCGGTCATGGATGGGCACTTTCGGTTTGTTCTGTTTGAGTGAGCCGGAGCGGTCCGTCAACGAAGCACCGCCGATACCGCCGATCTTTGATCCCTTTACCGCAAGCGGCAGACTTTTCCTTTGAGATTTCGGATCGATAAAGCCCGGCTGGAATCACCGCCTCGCTGTGGAGGCCAGCAAATCTCGAAAAACGGCACCCGTGCTAGCGCCGCTTGCGGAGCGCACCTGCTCGCTTTATCTGCGGTCGTGAACCATTTACGAGGAACGGCGTTGTCGGCGTGGCCAAAATGCCTCGCATTTGATGCTTTTTTTGTCGCTGCGACGCCACTTGGCTTGCCCGCGAAGCTTTAATCCTTCAAACTACAATCTTCGTTCACAACTTTGGAGAAGTACCCATTCGCCGTCCCAACAGAGCTCCGCCCGCTGCTACCAAAGACGGGCCGCGTACCAATGATGAAATCCGCAACGCACAGGTCCAGCTGATCGATCAGAACGGCACCAACCAGGGCACCGTCGAGACGATCCTCGCCATCAGGATGGCGCTCGAAGCCGGCATGGACCTGGTGGAAATCTCGCCCAATAACAATCCTCCCGTTTGCAAGATCATGGACTACGGGAAATTCAAGTATTCGGCGCAAAAGAAAGCGGCTGAAGCCCGCAAAAAGCAGAAGATCGTCGAGATCAAGGAGATCAAGCTCCGGCCGATGATCGACGACCACGACTACGACGTGAAGATGCGCGCCATGCAGCGCTTCTTCGAAGAAGGCGACAAGGTCAAGGTCACCTTGCGCTATCGTGGCCGTGAAATGGCGCATCAGGAAATCGGCACCAAGCTTTTGGACAAGGTCAAAAGCGATGTCGCGGAGTTCGCCAAGGTCGAACAGGACGCGCGTTTCGAAGGCCGCCAGGTGGTAATGGTTCTGGCGCCACGCTGATCGGGCCGATCAGCGCGCGTTTTTCGAGCGAAGTGGATGCCGGTTCGCAAAGCGATTGAGGCCCTGGTTCTGATTCAACCAGAACGATCGGAACGAACAATCGTCCCCGCTTTGGCGGGGACGATTCGCGGAGGAACCCTTAGATCTTTGTTGAGCATGATCTCCGCGCAAATGCGTTCCGCGTTTGTCGCGAGGGGAAACCGGATTTCACGTTTCCGGATCATGCTCTAGCCTCGGCTTGCCTGCCAGATGCCGCTGCAGCGGTCGCCCGAGATGATACCGCTCCACCTGCCCGCACCGGCATTGCCGACAAGCCGGCCGGTGCCGCTGGCCGCGGACAATCCGAGGCTGATCCGCACCGAGACATAGCCGGCAGCGCTGATGCCACCGGTCACCTTGCCGCCTCCGGCGGAAATAAGCCGTCTGCCCGAGACGATGAACGGAGCACTGTTGGTCGAGCTGCAATTGCCCGCGCGCGTCACGAACACCACGTTCCAGTTGCCGTCAAAGGCCCCGGCCGAGCGCACGGCCCTCGCGTCCGCTGCACTGGGCGCCGCGGCTGCGCCTGCAAGAACGATCAGGGCGAATATCCGAAGCCAGGCGCCGGTGCGACGGAAAAGACGTGCGGAAATGGCAAATGATCGGACCGACATTGTCGTTTTCACCCGTTTTTTCGAAGTGCCGCTTGCCGGCGATTTACGATTCGTCGCTTCAGCTAATTTCGCGGTTCATCGTTGCCAAGGCCTGACAGTTCTGCGATAAGCGCGACCTTCATCGCCCGGCTGATCAAGGGCTGCCGTGGCGATGTCTGGTGCGGATTGTCGCTTTTCGCGATAATCTTTAGCACTTTCAACGCTCTAGCGAGCATTTTCAGTCGGGAAGCCGCCCCCTGGGCGGGTTTTTCCACGGCAACAGGAGAGCCAAATGCCCAAGCTGAAGACCAAATCGGGCGCAAAAAAGCGTTTCAAGGTGACCGCCACCGGCAAAGTGATGCACGCCCAGCGCGGCAAGCGTCACGGCATGATCAAGCGGACGAAGAAGCAGATTCGCCAGTTGCGCGGCACCCGGGTGCTGTTCAAGACCGACGGCGACAACGTCAAGAAATATTTCCTGCCCAACGCCTGATCGCGCGCCGCGTCCCTCGCCGCTACTCGTCACCCATTTTTCACCGTCAAGGAGACCCGTGATGTCTCGCGTCAAACGCGGTGTGACCTCTCACGCCAAGCACAAGAAAGTCTACAAGGCCGCCAAAGGTTTTTACGGCCGCCGCAAGAATACCATCCGCGCCGCAAAGGCCGCGGTCGAAAAGGCCGGGCAATACGCCTTCCGCGACCGCAAGCGCAAGAAGCGCACGTTCCGCGCGCTGTGGATTCAGCGTCTCAACGCCGCGGTGCGGCCGTTCGGCATGACCTACAGCGTCTTCATCAACGGCCTTTCGAAATCGGGGATCACGGTCGATCGCAAGGTGCTCTCGGACCTCGCCATCCACGAGCCGGCAGCGTTTGCCGCGATCGCCGAAAAGGCCAAGGCGGCGCTCGCGGCCTGAGGAGCATCGGGCCCTTGAGAAGTTTTTGAACTCGTCATGGCCGGGCAAAAGCGCGAAGCGCGTCTTGGTACGAGCGTCCCCGGCCATCCACGTCTTGCTTGTCGCGGGCCCGAAAGGCGTGGATGCCCGGGACAAGCCCGGGCATGAAGGGCTAGGAGCAACGGCTTAGCATCCTGGCCGAAAGGGATTGCCGTGACCGACCTTTCAACCCTCGAACAAACCATCCTCGGCCAGATCGCCGGCGCAGGCGACGAGACCGCGCTCGAAGCCGTGCGCGTCGCAGCGCTCGGCAAGAAAGGTTCGATCTCGGCCCTGCTCGCGATGCTGGGCAAAATGTCGCCGGAGGAGCGCAAGACGCAAGGCGCGGCCATCAACCTCGCCAAGGACAGGGTCACGCAAGCGCTGGCCGCGCGCCGCGAAATCCTCAAATCCGCAGCTCTCGACGCCCGGCTCGCCACCGAGACCATCGACGTCACACTTCCCGTGCGCGAGGCGCCAGCGGAAGCCGGGCGCATTCATCCGCTCAGCCAGGTATTCGAGGAAGTCAACACGATCTTCGCCGACATGGGCTTTTCGATTGCCGAAGGTCCCGACATCGAGACCGACGACTACAATTTCACCAGGCTTAATTTTCCCGAAGGCCATCCGGCGCGGGAAATGCACGACACGTTCTTCTTCCCCGCAAAGCAAGACGGCTCGCGCATGCTGCTGCGTACCCACACTTCCCCGGTGCAGGTGCGCACCATGCTCGCCGAGAAGCCGCCGATCCGCGTCATTTGCCCGGGCCGCACCTATCGCATCGATTCCGATGCCACGCATACGCCGCAGTTTCACCAGGTCGAAGGTCTCGTGATCGACAAGGGCTCGCATCTTGGTCACCTCAAATGGATCCTGCACGAATTCTGCAAGGCGTTCTTCGAGGTCGATCACATCAACATGCGCTTTCGCCCGTCGTTCTTTCCGTTCACCGAACCTTCGCTCGAGGCCGACATCCAGTGCCGGCGTGACAAGGGCGAAATCCGCTTCGGCGAGGGCGAGGATTGGCTCGAGATTCTCGGCTGCGGCATGGTGCATCCCAATGTGCTGCGCGCCTGCGGCATCGATCCCGACCTCTACCAGGGTTTTGCATGGGGCATGGGCATCGATCGCATCGCGATGCTGAAATACGGCATGCACGATCTGCGGCAAATGTTCGAGGGCGACGTGCGCTGGCTTTCCCATTACGGCTTCAAGCCGCTCGACGTACCGACGCTCGCGGGAGGATTGAGCTCGTGAGGCCGCGCTCATGACGAAGTATCGGGAATCACCTCCGCCCTTGAGGGGGAGGTCGGTTCGCGCAGCGAACCGGGAGGGGGGTGCTGCACCCGCGCATCGCTCGATCACGGGCATAAATCGATTCCGGGCAAAGTCATTGCGATCGGAAATGACTGACGCCGAACGGATTCTTTGGACCCGCCTGCGCGCCCATCGCCTGAACCGTCTCGGTTTTCGTCGCCAAGTGCCCATCGGCCCGTTCATCGTCGACTTCGTGTGTCACGAGCATCGGCTCGTGATCGAGCTCGACGGCGGCCAACATGGCAATGATCAAGAAACTCGCTACGACATCAGGCGACAGCAGTGGCTGAACTCGAAAGGCTACCGTCTTCTTCGGTCTTGGAACTCCGATGTGCTCCTTCATTGCGAGTCGGTGTTGGAAAGAATTGCCGTGACTGTCGCACAATCAGTACCCCCCTCCCGGTCGGCAAAGCCGACCGACCTCCCCCTCATGGGGGGAGGTGAAGCGATCCGGGACACCGAGCCATGAAATTCACCCTGTCCTGGCTGAAGGAACACCTCGACACCGACGAGCCTGTCGAAAAGCTCGCCGACAAGCTCACCATGATCGGGCTCGAGGTCGAGAACATCGAGGACAAGGCCAAGGCCCTTGCGCCCTTCACCATCGCGCGCGTGATCTCGGCCGACCAGCACCCCAATGCGGATCGCCTGAGGGTCTGCATGGTCGACACCGGTAACGGCGGCGCCCCGGTGCAGGTCGTGTGCGGCGCGCCGAATGCGCGCGCGGGTCTTGTCAGCGTGTTCTCGGCGCCAGGAACCTACATTCCCGGCAAGAATATCACGCTTGGCGTCGGCACCATTCGCGGCGTCGAGAGCCGCGGCATGCTGTGTTCGGCTGCCGAATTGCAAATCTCCGAAGACCACGACGGCATCATGGAATTGCCCACGGATGCCCCGATCGGTGCTGCCTATGCGGAATGGGCCGGGCTCGGCGATCCCGTGTTTGAAATCAACCTGACGCCGAACCGGCCAGACTGCACCGGCGTCCATGGCATCGCACGCGATCTCTCCGCCGCCGACATGGGCAAATTCAGGGATCCCGCCATCCGGCCGATCAAGGGCGAATTCCCCTGCCCGGTGAAAGTCAGGATCGAAGATCCGACCCTGTGTCCGGGCTTTGCGTTGCGACTGGTGCGCGGCGTGAGGAACGGCCCGTCGCCGGAGTGGCTGCAAAGGCGCCTGACCTCGATCGGCCTGCGGCCGATCAACGCGCTGGTCGATATCACCAACTTCATGACCTATGACCGCGCCCGGCCGCTGCACGTGTTCGACGCGGCGAAGGTTAAGGGCAATCTCACCGTGCGCCGCGCGCGCGAGGGCGAGACACTGCTGGCGCTTGACGGCCGCACCTACGCGCTCGACAGCCAGATCTGCGTGATTGCGGACGAGCACGGCGTCGAATCGCTCGCCGGCATCATGGGCGGCGAAGCCTCCGGCTGCTCGGAAACCACCACGGACGTTCTGATCGAATCGGCGCTGTGGAACGAGATCAATATCGCCCACACCGGCCGCAGGCTCGGCATCAATTCGGACGCGCGATATCGATTTGAGCGCGGCGTCGATCCGGCGTTCATGGTGCCGGGGCTCGAGATGGCGACACGGCTGGTGACGGAAATCTGCGGCGGCACGCCTTCGGAAATTGTCGTCGCAGGCAAATCGTTTCCCGACGATCGCGTGATCGATTTCCCGCAGAGCGAGGTCAAGCGCCTTGCCGGCATCGACGTGCCCCTTGTCGAGATGAAGCGCATCCTCACGCATCTCGGCTTCATGCTGGCCGGCACCGGGGCGGTGGTGAAGGTCGCAGTGCCTTCGTGGCGCTCGGACGTTCACGGCAAGGCCGACATCGTCGAGGAAATCGTGCGCATCATCGGCGTCGACAAGGTGCCCGAGACGCCGTTCGATCGTGGCGAGACGCCGCGCAAACCGATCCTTAAACCCATCCAGTTGCGCACCCGACGCGCCAAGCGCGCGCTTGCCGCGCGCGGCATGGTCGAGGCGGTGACATGGTCATTCATCTCCAAATCCCACGCCGAGCTGTTCGGCGGCGGCAAGGCGGAGCTCGCGTTGGCCAACCCGATCGCCTCCGATCTCTCCGACATGCGGCCGAGCCTGTTGCCGGGCCTGGTCGCCGCGGCGCAGGCCAATTCCGACCGCGGCTTTGCGGACGTCGCACTGTTCGAAGTCGGCCAGGTCTTCGTGGGTGACAGGCCGGAAGACCAGCTCACCGCCGCTGCGGGTGTGCGTCACGGCTTTGCGTCATCGGAAGGTATCGGCCGGCACTGGTCCGGCTCAGTGATGGCCGACGCGCTCGATGCCAAGGCGGACGCGTTGGCGGTGTTGTCCGCTGCCGGCGCGCCGATGCAGGCGCTGCAGGCCGTGCCCGGCGGCGCTCCCTGGCTGCATCCGGGCCGCTCGGGCACGGTCCAGATCGGCCCGCAAAATGTGCTCGGATATTTCGGCGAGTTGCATCCACGCGCGCTGGAGGCGCTCCGTGCCCACGGCCCGCTGGTGGCGTTCGAAGTGATTCTCGATCGCATTCCCGAGGTCAAGCAGAAGCCGACCCGTGCCAGGCCCGCGCTCGAACTCTCGCCCTTCCAGCCGGTATCGCGGGATTTCGCTTTCATCGTCGACCGCGCCGTCTTGGCCGGCGATATCGTCCGCGCGGCACAAGGCGTCGACAAGAAGCTGATCACGGCGGTGATCGTGTTCGACGTCTACGAAGGCAAGGGCATCGATGAGGCCAGGAAATCCGTTGCCATCGCGGTCACGATGCAGCCACGCGAGAAAACCATGACCGATCAGGAGATCGATGCGGTCGCCGCGAAAATCGTGGCCGAAGTCAACAAGAAAACCGGCGGCGTGCTGCGGTAAATCATATTGAGACTAGGTTGAACTGTGTCGGCGATGAAAGTGCGCCTCCTCTGCCTTTGGGAGAGGGCGGGGGTGAGGGGGGTACGGTCTCTCATACGAGCATGGCCCCTCACCCGATTTTGCGGAGTTTATCATCGGGCGGCGCTTCGCGCCGACCCGTTGGCAAATCGACCTCTCCCCAACGGGGAGAGGTGAACCGAATCAGTCGGCGAAGCGATTCAACCAAACTACATCCGGCTCCAAGGTCCCGGCTTACGATCCGCGCCTTCGCTGTTTCGGCGCGCGCGAGGGCGCGGCCACCGGCTCGCTGATCGCTCCGATCTTTCTTAAGGCAACCTCGGCCGCGCGTTCGCCGCTTTCCCAGGCGCCGTGGACCGTACCCCACAGCGTCTCGTGCGTCGCTTCGCCGGCGAGGAACACGTTGCCGAAGGGCTCACCCAGCGTTTTGCGCAATGGCTGGGCGCCGGGCGGAGCCACCGACATCGCGCCGAGCGCAAACGGCGATGCATTCCAGCGGGTGGCGCTCGACTTTTTGACCGCGCTCGCGAGATCGTTGCCGAACAGTTTGGTCAGCCATTCGACCGCGAACGCCACCATCGCCTTTTCACCCTGGGCCGACAGATCGCGGCCGAACGAGCCGGCCACATCGATCACGCACAACGCCGATCCGCCGATGTTTGCCGACAACAGCGCGGTGCGCGTCGAGTTACTTTGTTCGATGACGGTGTCGTCGCGCGAAAGCCCGAGCGGGTTGCCCGGCAATTGCAGGGCAATGCGATCGTAGCTGCCGAGCGTGAGTCTTGTCGCGGCCTCGAGCTGGCGCTTCGGCATCTCGGGCGTGAATTTGATGTTTCCGGCGGCGAGTACGTTGCTCGATGCGGTGACGACAGCGGCACGCGCGGCGATCTTGCCTGCCGGTGTTTCGACCACAACGTCACGATTGCTCCAACCGATCTGGCTCACCGGCGCCGAGAGCGACATCGGGATCTGCGCGCCGAGCCTGGCGATCAGGACGCCGAGCCCCTGGCGGCAGCCGATGATCGTGCTGCGATCCTGGGCGCGGGCTCTGTCCATGACCGAAACATCGCTGAGATCCTTGCCCGTGCCGTTGGCACCGAGCACGAATTCCGTCGTCCCGACCCAGTCGCCGAGATCTTTTGGCAATACCGAGGCGCAGGCTTGATCGGCCTTGCCGCGCGAAGCGTCGTCGATGGCGCGGTTGGCATGGACGAGCGCGGCAAGGAATTGCTCGGTTTCGCCGGGGCGCGCATTGCGCTGGCCGATGCGGATCTTTTGCGCAAGCGGCGCTGCGGAGAGCTCAAGCCCGGCGTTGCGCGCCAGCCTCACAATCGGATTGGTATCGGGATTGTGGATCCATCGCGCGCCGCGATCGAACGGCACGTCGAAGGTCCCGGTGTCGGTGAGGCAGCGTCCACCGATTAGAGGCGTCGCCTCCACCACGATGACCTTGCGGTTGGCGGCCTGGACACGCCGTGCCGCGGCAATGCCGGCGGCGCCGGCTCCGATCACCACAATATCGGCGTCACGCGGCAACGGCGCAGCCCATGCACGACGTGCAAAGGCAGGCGCCGCCGCGATCGCGGCCGCGGATGCCCAAAACAGGTCGCGTCGCGTCATTGCCATTTCATGGTTTCCAGAATTTTGAGACCGAAGGGAACCTCAAGCGAACATTCCGCATGCAAGCACTTAACCGGTGGGTTTGACATTCGGCTACCTACTCTACCGGCGGCGAATTCGAAAAGCGAATGTCAAGTCCAAAACCCCACTCAAAACCAATATTTGCTCGTGGCCCGCCGATTCCAACATTGGCAGAAGTGCCAGCGCGGACGGCATGCGAATGTCGGTAACGGACCGGCGACTGCAACCGTCATGGTGAATCAATCATGATTGATCAACCCTGCGCATGAACTAAATTGCAACAGCTTTCGGTCATGATAAGGCTTCAAAAAAGCGGCTAGTGGTCCGATTCCAACATTCGCATCCCATCTCGGCAAGCAGTTTTGCGAATGTTGGAATCAAAGGACCACTACCAAATATAGGTTCTAGTGGAGTTTTGGATTTGACATTCGCCTTTCCAACTTGCGGATAGGTGGGTAGCGAATGTCAAATCCACTCCACTAGTAAGGTCATTTGGGGGAGACCTCATGGGTGTGATGCTCGACACCGTCGGCAAATGGATCGCTTCCTATCTGCAAAAGGAAGTGCCGGGCTATGAGCCATTCACGCCCAGCGATCCGGATCACCTGCGCGGTGTGATCCAGCCGGGCGACGTCCTCCTCGTGGAGGGCAACAACCGCGTCTCCGGCATCATCAAGTATCTCACCCAGTCGACATGGTCGCATGCCGCGCTGTTCGTAGGTCCGATCGACGGCGCCACCGAATTGAACGGCGAGCCGCATGTGCTGATCGAAGCCAATATCGGCGAGGGCGTCACCTCCGCACCGCTGTCGAAATATTTCAGCTATCACACGCGCCTATGCCGGCCGGTCGGCCTGACCTACGAGGACCGCTACACGGTGTGCCGCTATGCCATCAACCGGATCGGCTTCGGCTACGACACCAAGAATATTCTCGACCTGATGCGCTATCTGTTTCCGCTGCCGATCCCGCAGCGCTGGCGGCGGCGAATGATCGCGTTCGGTTCGGGCGATCCCACCAAGATCATCTGCTCCGCGCTGATTGCGCAAGCCTTCGATGCCGTGCGCTACCCGATCCTGCCCAGGATCACGCGCGCCGGCTCCCGCCAGGCGCGGCGCGAAATTCTGCACATCCGCGATTCATCGCTCTATATGCCGCGCGATTTCGACATCTCGCCCTATTTCGAGATCGTCAAACCCACCATCGTCCACGGTTTCGATTACACCGCCTTGCACTGGGCAGATAAACAAAAGCCGCTCCAGGAGGTGGCGGGCAAGTTCGGTGTGTTTCCAGAAACGCACAAGTCGCCGCCGCTTGTTCCTGAAACGGTTGACGAAGAGGCGCCGCTTCCGGCTGGGGAAGTAGTGCTGGAAGAAGAAGTGGTGCTGATCGACTGCGTGACGGTGTCGACGACAAATATCTCGCCTTAAAGTCCTGGAGCCGACCGGACGCTGCGCCAAGCGTCACACGATGATCGCGCAGCCCCGATCGGGCTTGGACGTTGCGCCGGAGGCCTGGACATTCCGCCGCAGCCAGCTGCCGGTATTCGGCCCCGCCACTTTGCCACCCAACAGCCAGTCGCCCTTGTCGAAGCCTGCTGGAATATCTAGCTGTCGCGGGGGCTTTCGCGAAGGGAAAAACCGCAATGCTGGATGCCGCCGTCAAGGCGCTGTCGCAAATCCTGTCGCCGCCGATGCGTTCGATCCTGTGGCGATCGATCGGGCTCGCGCTGGTGCTGATCGTGATCGTGTCGATCGGCCTGCAGCGGCTGTTGAGCTGGCTTGCGACCTCGGGCGAACACTGGCTCGAGGCAATACTGGGCCCCGGCTTCCAGACGCCGCTCGACATCCTGGCCTGGATCGTATCGATCGCCGCCGGCCTCGGCATCGTGTTCGGTGCGGTGTTGCTGATGCCCGCGATCACTTCGCTGGTCGCGAGCGTCTTCGTCGACGAGGTCGCCGACCATGTCGAGCAAGAGCACTATCCGTCTGAGCGTCCCGGCGTGGCCTTGCCGTTCGGTCTTGCCATGACCGAGGGTGTCAAGACGGCATTGCTCACGATCCTGGTGTACCTGATCGCGTTGCCTTTCGTTTTCTTTGCCGGCGTCGGTTTTATCGCCTTCTTCATCGCCACCGCATGGCTGTTGGGACGTGAATATTTCGAACTCGCGGCGATGCGGTTCCGTCCGCCGGAAGAAGCCAAGGCGATGCGGAGGGACAACGCCGCGACCATATTTACGGCGGGTCTCATCATTGCGGCCTTCGTGTCCATACCGGTCGTCAATCTGGCAACGCCGCTGTTCGGCATGGCGTTCATGGTTCACATGCACAAGCGCCTGAGCGGGCCTGATGCGGCGAATTTGAAGTTCCTGTCAGCGTAGCCGCAATATCGTTATAGGAACTTCAAATTCAAAGCCGCATCAGAAACCGATAATTGCTGGAGCTCCTTTGATTCCGAAGTTCGCATCAGAGGTCGCGGCAATGAATTGCGAGCTTCGGAATCAGAGCTCCAGGTACGGAACTGATCGAGCCGTCGCGCAAGGCAGGCATGCCTTACGTGTGATTCTCCATTGCCGGGAGCGCGGAGCCTCGCCGTATTGACAGCAGCCGCTCGGTCGTCATTCGCAGGAAATAGATCGCGACACCCGGGTTTTGATTGCAGATATGTGAAAACTGCTTCTCGCTCATCCAGAGAAGCTCGATATCACTGGCTGCCACGGCGGTTTGTGTGCGGCGACGGTCCGCCGAAAAAAGTGCGATTTCGCCAAAGAGGTCGCCGGCTCCCAACCAGTGATCCATCTCCCTGAGAAGCACGTTGCCCGCGAGCAGCATGCAGAGACCATCGGCCTCGTCTCCCCGGCTGAACAGGATTTCGCCCTGCCGCACACCGCCTGGTAAAAAAGGGCGCGATTAGTTGCTGAAATCCGGGACGCCAAAGCGACTTTTCAGTATCTTCTCGGCGGGTAGTGCTCTGTGCCGAGGAGACCTTTGCTTGTCTAGGGAGCGCATGGAACGGCGCCTAGCGGCCATCCTCGCGGCCGATGTGGCTGGCTACTCGCGTCTTATGGGTGCCGACGAAGAGGGAACGCTCGCACAATTTAAAACCCACCGAAGGGAATTGGTCGACCCGAAGATTAGCGAGTACGCAGGGCGGATCGTAAAGACAACCGGCGACGGAATGCTGGTGGAATTCGCAAGTGTGGTGGATGCCATGCGGTGCGCTATCGAGGTGCAGAAAGGTATGGCCGAGCGCAATGCGTTAGTGCCCGAGTACAAACGAATCGAGTTCCGGATCGGCATTCACCAAGGCGACATCATTAGCGACGCCGGTGACACCTTTGGTGATGCCGTAAACGTCGCAGCCCGTCTTGAAGCGCTCTCAATTCCTGGAGGCATTTGCGTATCTTCGCGAGCCCAGGAAGACGCTCTCGGCAAGCTGGATGTAGCCTTCGAAGATATGGGCGACCGGCAGCTAAAGAACATCTCCAAGGCGGTAAGAGCGTATCGAATAGAACTGACTGGCGTGTCGCCACAATTTGCACGACAACATCTCGCGCTTCCCGACAAGCCGTCCATAGCCGTCCTGCCGTTCGCTAATATGAGCCGCGATGCGGAGCAGGAATACTTCGCCGATGGTGTGTCCGAGGACATCATCACAGCTATTTCCAAACTACATTGGTTTTTCGTCATCGCCCGAAATTCGTCGTTCGTCTACAAGGGAAAGACGGTCGACGTAAAACAGATCGGGAGCGAGCTCGGCGTGCGCTACGTGCTCGAGGGCAGCGTAAGAAAGTCCGGAGAACGGGTGCGCATCACTGCGCAACTCATCGACGCTTCCAACGGCAACCATATATGGGCGGATCGCTACGACGGCGACTTGAGCGACGTCTTTGCCTTGCAGGACAGGATTACCAACAGTGTTGTCGCCGCCATCGAACCTCATCTGTTGGAGGCCGAGAGCGTCCGCTCGCAGCACCGGACACCAAATGATGTCCGCGCCTGGGACCTGTTGATGCAGGCGAGCTTCCTGTTCTGGCGGCTAAATAAGACAGACGGTGACGCCGCAATTTCCATTCTTAGGCGCGCCACCCAACTCTACCCCGACTATGCGCCTGCCCACAGCATGCTCGCTTTCGCGATACTGTTGCTTGGGTATCTAGGATACGTCGATGTACAGGCGAATGAGGCCGCCGCACTGGCAGCCCGCGCCGCCGAACTCGATCGCAACGATCCGTGGGCCTATGTCGCGCTTGGATTTGCCGCATTCGCTGAACGACACACCGATGAATCAATAGCCCATTTCCAGCGCGCCCTGAATCTCAATCCGAACTTTGCTGCGGCTCATGGCTATCTCGGTTGGACACTGTCATTCGATGGACAATCCGACAAAGCCATCGTTCACTCACAAACCGCAATTCGCATGAGCCCGCACGATCCACAACAGGTGATTTTCCATGGCGGGCTGGCAGCGGCGCACTATCTCGCTGGTAGCTATGATGAAGCCATCAACAGCGCACTCAGTGTTTTGCGGTTCCGGCCGACCTTCAATGGGGCCCGCCGATTGCTGGTAGCTGCTTTGGCCCAGGCCGGGCGTCTCGACGAGGCACAGAGGGAACTCGAACGGCTGAAAAACTTTCAGCCCGATATTTCGCTCGCCTGGATCGAGAAGAATGTGCCCTACACACCAGGCCCAATGAAGAGCTACTTGGAGGGTTGGCGCAAGGTCGGACTCCAGTGACCAGAGGTCTGCTTTGGGGTCAATAACGGAAGTGGCACCGCTTGATCGGCATGTCCGTTCGACATCGACCCTGTGTTCTTCAACGATAGTGACGCCTAACCGCTTTGAGCGGCTTCGTCACGTCGTTGGCCTCCAATCGACGCTTCAGCTGCTTACCTTACCCGCCTTAAAGCGGCAGCGGTCTTGAAATGACTAAAGCACTGCTATCATTGGCGCACCCGACACGATTCGAACGTGTGGCCTTTGCCTTCGGAGGACGACGTCGAGCCTGTTGGGCTTCGCTACCATCTTAGTGCTCGTGGCGTTCGACGGTTTTATCGCGACAATCACTAACCGTGATCTACTCGCGCATCATCATTTGGACGCCGTTGTTGGCCGCGATTTTGTCGATGATTGCGGTTATGATCTCATCGAGACGTCTACCCTCAGAATAATCAGCAGGAGCGATAAAATCGGCGCGCTTATCGGTTATGAGCTTCTCTGCGCGCGCTTTTTTCTTAGAGCCAGGTTGATAGACCGCGATTGAATGGCCGCCTTGGTCTCTGACGAGCCGCATGCAGGGAATATCTGTCTCTCCGTCACCGATAAAGACGATGTTGGAGAACGGCATAGGACGATTTTCGTGCGGCACAAAGCGGTTGATAAGCCCGTGATCGTGAACGCTAAGCGAACCCTTATTAATTCGGAAAAGATACTGCGTCTTCGTAGTGTAGTTGATCGCTAACGCTGGCCATTTAGCGGCACCGTTTGCATCATAGGCGAACGACGAAGCGAAAACCTTTGTGAACTCCTTGCCGATCTTAGTTGCCTCGATCATCTCCTTAATGCCCGACGAGATGATGTAATGCTGGAGTTTCACATGCCGCTCTCTGGCGCGTGCATTAACGCGCTCAAACCAATCGGGCACGCCCCTGAATAGTTGGACGGTCTTTCCATGTCGCGCAAAGTCCCGTCTGCGTACAGGAACGTCCTTAGCCGCAGCGCGCTCCAGCATAAATGTCATGTAGGAGAGCACTTCGTCGGCTTCGTGCTTCGCGGCTCGCAGTTTGTTCTCGCCCCAGAACGCGGCCTTCTTCATACCGATTTCGGGGATGAAGCTGTTTTCCTGGATATTGCCGGGCGCCAACGTTCCATCGAAGTCATACGCGATGGCCATTGGTATCAATTTTCTAGGCATCGTTAGGCCCGATCCTCGATGGCGGCCCAAAGGTCCGACGGCGAGCGCATCCGCCATCGAAAGGCGAACTCTGTGGTTAACACAACTTCGATGAGCTGCATAATCTCAACCGGTTGCTTGCGAAATCAGGAGCCTGCCTCGTCGTGGACGATCGGTCCGACCCACAGAACGGACTTTAGCGTCTCGTCCGTCAAACCCTAATAATTTCTTAACGGCCCTTTTTGACCCGGGGATATTTCTAAGGCCGGTCTTCGCGCGCACGAGACGGGGGGCCTGTCCAAGGTACCCCGGGGATAGAAATGCGCCCAACAGCCTGACGCTCAACTGAGAGCCTTGCCCTACGCGGCTATGGAACGCGGCCAATCACGGTCGCATCAGCCATACCAGCGAGGCGAGGATGAAGCGTGATCTCTATGCAGAAGTGTCGGCACGCATTATTGCGGAGTTAGAAGCCGGCGCAGCGCCGTGGATCAAACCTTGGTCAGCAACTCCCGGCGCGAACACACCTTGCAATGCCGTGAGCAACCGGCCCTACTCAGGATGCAACGTCATCCTGTTGTGGATGGCACAAGCGGCTGGCTATCGCACGCCGCGCTTTCTCACCTTCAAGCAGGCGTTGGAATTGGGGGGCAACGTCCGCAAGGGCGAGCACGGTACCAAGGTCTATTTCGTGAAACAACTGCAAGTTCGCGACCAAGGCGCGGACGATAGCTCTTCAACTCGCCTGATCCCCATGATGCGCGAGTATACGGTTTTCAATGTCGACCAGTGCGAGAACCTTCCCGATAGCATCAACACCGGGAAGCCAATCCGCGTCCGTAATCCCGACACGCGCGATGAGCTTGCCGACGCATTCCTGCGTTCGACCGGTGCGGACATCCGCGAGGGCCATGGTGAAGCCTATTATGTGCCTAGCCGGGATTTCATCTCGATGCCTGCATTCGCTGGCTTCAAGGGTGCCGATCATTTCTACAACGTGGCGTTCCATGAACTTACGCATTGGTCGGGCCACAAGTCGCGCCTTGATCGGGATTTGAAAAACCGGTTCGGTTCACGCAATTACGCCGCCGAGGAACTCATTGCGGAGTTGGGCGCCGCGTTCCTGTGTGCCGAATTTGGTTTTGATGGGGACGTTCGGAACGCTGGCTATATCGCGTCATGGACGGAGCTTCTGAAGGCCGACAAACGGGCATTCTTTACTGCCTGTAGCCATGCCTCCAAGGCTGCGGACTACCTGCGCGGCTTGGCCCTAGCTGAACCGGCGGAGGTGTCGGCATGACAATGTCCAGCAATCGACATGAGCCCATTTTCGACATTCACCCGGTGACGGACGTTGGTATAGAGGTCTTTTATGCTGACACTTCGCTCATAAGCTTCGGCAGGAGCGGCGCTGGTTGGTTTTGGTGGCCTCGTCGGCGCGGGTCCTCACCGGATGGTCCAGCGACGGGTCCCTTCGCCACGAGCTACGCAGCGTATCGACACGCGATGAAGGATGAAATCCAGTTCGTAGACAGTGCCGGATGGGCGCCTACTCGTGTCGGTAGTGTGGGCGGAGGTGGGGACCGGTCTTCTATTGAAACTCTATGCGTTTGATTATTTGGGAGAATTCGCGCCGTTTGGATGACCTCTCCGCCACGTTACATTGAAATCATTTTGTTTTTTCCACGAGCACAGCGAGCGCGATCAACAGCGCTGCGATAATCGCCAGCGTCAGTTGGCGACGACAAGATTTTTTCACTTATCCACAAACACGCCAAACCGTCTCTATGGATGATACCGGATAAGCAGAAGGCCCGGCATTCGCTTACCGGGGCCTTTTTTGCCCGAAGGGCTTTACAGACTTGTGCTCTCGCCTATCTCAGAGTCCGCCCGTCGGAGCTTTGGTAACCCCACCAAATAAAGCCCCCCTCTGTCGGGTTTGGCGGCCTCGGCGTTCCCCCGCGCCGGGGCCGTTCTCATGCAGGATCAGTATTTTTCTGAGGCAGCGCCTAATCGCAGGCAAACGGTCTTTGTGATGCGTATCAATGCAGCCATCCGACTTTTTACTTATCGTTGTCGAACCCAACTGCAGCGCTGTCGATTGGGGCAGGGCATTTGAAGGGCAGTTGGCAGGGGCCGCTCTGATTTCCTTCGCACGGGGCGGCCCCACCGGCGTTCAGCCCTGATCTCGTTTTTTCCCTGAAACCACCGCGGCTGGCGCGCGATGTGAGACCATTGAAATTGCCGACGAACGGCGCCGAAGCTTCGTTGAGTACGACGAAGTGCCAGCCTCAGTTCTCAGGTTCCTGGAGACGGTCAACCGGCATTGACTGCGCACCTTATTCCACTCGTTCGAAGGTCAGCGTCGAGACGATTGCTTACCGGTTAAACTTGACACGAGGGGAGCCGTCTTGGCTGCGGCTGCAACGCGACAGAGCGACTTAATTGATGCGGCGCCGTGAAATGGCGTGGTTTGCTGGCGCAATTTCTTCAGCAAACGTAGCGGCGTTCAAACCGCCTCCCTCGTCTTCGCTGTGTTTAGTTGCCGAGATTTCACCAGCGCACGGGCGTGCGTTGCGCGCCCGTGATCAATAGCCGTACTGATAACCCCAAACAGTGTATGGGCGACCCCAAGACCAACCAGAACCTGCGTACGGACCACCACTATAGTAACCTGAATAGGGGTAGGCATCATAGTAACCACCATAATAGCTGCCCACG
>Ga0210387_10000858_pt1 | contig 22284 bp, 16 predicted proteins | sample IncBWC7OmetaG_FD_160108 | JGI IMG/M metagenome (GOLD analysis project Ga0210387, IMG submission 160108) | Forest soil microbial communities from Barre Woods Harvard Forest LTER site, Petersham, Massachusetts, United States - Inc-BW-C-7-O ...
AGCCCACCCTCTCCGGCCCCACCACCATCACCCCCGCCGCCTGCAGAACCGGGTGCGCCGGGCTCCAGCGACACATTGGGGTTTCTAGGTGGATCAACTGACGTTGAGACCACATAGAAAAACCCGAGAACGCCACCATCTCCGCCCCTACCCGCAGCCCCACCCACACCCCCGCTCCCTCCGTTTCCACCCGGTCCGCCTCCACCGCCAGCATGGTTGCACCCGAAGGGTCCTGAATCCGCATCCTCACCCTTGAATCCTCGCAGCCCGCTTCCGCCGGACCGTCCCTTGCTTCCATTTCCTCCATCTTGGCCAGGGAGGTTTATCTGTAGGGGCCCGCTGAAGTTGTTGGCGAATATTGTGACGCTACCCCCGCTTTCCCCGCTCACGCCAGCGTTGCCCGACGGTCCAGGCAACCCAGTTATTCCCTGAATTCCGCCTACCCCCGTTTGCACCGCCCCATCTCCAGCTTTGCGGGTTGTAGCTTCGAAGCTCACTATCGAGGCGTTGTTGAATGCAACAAATTCATTGACGAAGATGAAAAGCACGTTACCGTTCGTGACAATCTGGCCGCCGTCGTCGATGGTCAATTTGTTTGCCACGAATACAGCACTCGCCCGCTGCTGAGGGTCTGTGCGCTTGATCTCGAAGGTTCCATCGATGACGACATCACTGACATCTGCCCACGCTTTGTTAATATCGTCGATCTTCAGTTTGCAATTGGGCCCGTAAGTGCTCCCGTTCGCGGCAGCGTACTGGCAGAATTCGAGCCTGTTTCCCTTCCCCACACGCACTGTGGGGCGCTGGTTCGGTGTGGTCGCCGAAGAAGCGCAAGCAGCCAAGCAAACCATGACCAAACACAGGAATGAATATGTCACCTTGTGTAGCGAGCGTGGTTGTGGGATAGTACCGAATCTGTACGACGAGCGACCTTCCTCCATAACGTTCCTCCTTTGAGTGTTGAGTTTTATGGGAAGAGTGGAGTGGCCCAGCAGTTACCTCGCCAGCTAGCCAAGACTCGGCGAATCTCAGTCTCTTCTCACCAACTCACATTGCTACGTTCAGAGCTAAGAGACGACAAATGAGTCGATGATCCTTTTGATCATCGCGAGGTAACGCGCAACACGACATAGTGCATTCCGTGCAATAGTTAGCACATAGATCCAAAGAGGGATGCGACGACAGTTTTCATGTAGAATCGGGCACGCTGATCGCCGTGGGGTGAGGGTTGAATCGCTACTCGGTAGTTTCCACAGATGAGCTCATCCGTGCCTGTGCCGAGTCAAGCGACAGCGCAGCTTGGAAAGAATTCGTCTCGCGTTTTCAGCGTGCAATAAGCCTTTCAATCATCCGGACTGCATACCAGTGGGGCCAAGCCCCGAGACAACTGTTGGACGATCTCGTCCAAGAAACCTATCTCAAGCTTTGTGCGGACAAGTGCCGCCTGTTACTAGCGTTCGCAGTCCAACATCCGGAGGCAGTTTCTGGATATATAAAGACGATCGCCGTCAATGTTGCTCACGACTATTTCAAGAGGTTGCATTCTCAAAAGCGTGGCTCGGGAGAGAGTGCCCAGTTGGAAGAAGACTTTGATCCCCAGGCGCTGAGCGAGAGCCTGGGCGGTCAGGCCGCGATGGAGCGCCAAGTCCTTCTAAAGGAAATCGATCGCTGTCTTGAGACGTCCTCAGAAGGCTCCGACAAAGACAGGGATAAGCTCATCTTTTGGCTCTACTACCAACAGGGAATGAGTGCTAAAGCTATAGCGGCTCTGCCCACCGTGGGCTTAGGTGCGAAGGGTGTGGAGAGTGCAATTCTTCGCCTAACGCGCCTAGTCCGGGAGCAACTTACACGCTTGCGATCTCAAACATCGGAATCACAGCAGTCGGGCGAAAAAGGATTTCGCCCCGCAGAATCGTATTGATAGGAGAAGCTGGCGTTGACACGGCCATTCGACAAACATCTCGACAGCGACGAGCTTGACGGGCTCATTTCGCCGCACGCGGCAAGTGTTCCGGATTCAGGGCGACCTTCGGAGCAGGCTCTGGGGGAGGCCCAACGCCACGTTGAGTCTTGCCGGGACTGCAGCCGGAAAGTGCAGATGCACAAGTCTGTGCAGAGCGAGATTTTAAGCATGGGGGTGCCCAGCAATGTGCCACCGGGCCCTGATTGCGTCCTGGACAGCGAGTGGCTCAGCGTGGCAGCTGGCCTTCTGCCGGAAGCGAAGACGAGAGAGCTAATGAAGCACGCGGCCCAATGCGGACATTGTAGGCCTCTGCTGAAGATTGCAGCCGAGACTCTCGCAGATGAAGTGACTCCCAGTGAAGAGACATTGCTGGCATCGCTCAGGAGCGTCCAGCCAGAGTGGCAAGAAAACATGGCCTCAACGTTAGGTGGTACTGTGCAAGATCGGCAGCAGAAGCCTTCATGGTGGCGGGCCGCGTTTGCCTCGCCGAATCCCGTGTACGCATTTGTGGGGATTGCTGCTGTAGCCGTCGTTGCTTGGATTGCAATGCGGACATTGCGTCCACCGTCCGCCGAGCAATTGCTTGCGCAGGCCTATAGCGAGCACCGCACGCTGGAAATAAGGATGTCTGGCGCTAAATATGCTCCAATGCAAGCTCAGCGAAGCACGCAGCGATCAGATTTCGACAAGCCGCAATCTCTACTGAAGGCCGAGTTTTTGATCGGTGAAAACCTGGCCAAGAAGCCGAATGACCCTGTGTGGCTGCAAGCGCAAGCCCGCGCCGATTTGCTTGATGGAAATTACGACTCGGCGATTAAGTCATTGCAGCGTGCGCTGGAGACTCAGCCTGATTCGGCTAGCTTGCTCACCGACCTAGGATCGGCATATTTCGTGCGCGCCGAATCCGCCGACCGGCCGATCGACTATGGCAATGCGATTGAATCATTGGGTAGAGCACTGACCAAATCACCAGACAATCCCATTGCGCTGTTCAACCGCGCTCTGGCCTGCGAACGCATGTTCCTCTACACCCAAGCCGTGGACGACTGGGAACATTACCTGCGCGTCGATCCCCAAGGCGAATGGTCCGATGATGCTCGCCGAAGACTGAACGCCCTCAAAGTGAAACTGCTAGAGCACGAGAAGAGTCAAAAAGAAAGCCTTCTAAGCCCAGTGGAAATTGCAGAGGCCGGGGCGGGCGACGCGACTGTGCAGGAAAAAATTGACGGGCGCATTGAGGAATACTTGAATGTCGCAATGACGGAATGGGTGCCCGCCTCTCTTTCAGCAAAGATTTCGAAGACGGAGAAGCTGGAGTCAGCGACGGCGACGAAAGCCACAAGCTTGGTGGCTCTGGTCCTTTCCGAGCGGCACAACGACGAGTGGCTTAGTGATCTGATGGGTTCCCGCTCGTCGGAACCAATGGGCGCGGCCGCTGAGGCACTGAGCAGAGCCGTCAACGCCAATGTTGCGGGAAGCCCCTCAGATGGCTTAAGTGCCTCGACCGAAGCCGAAAAACTTTTCCGTCAAGCATCTAACTATTCCGGCCTGCTTCGGGCGCAGATGGAGGAACTGTACTCACTACACCGTCTCTTCCACAGCCGGGAGTGTTTACAACTTGCCGCAACTATCGAGGGAGCGTTGAAAGACAAGCACTATTCGTGGATGGAGACGCAAGTGCGACTAGAGAAGTTCTCGTGTCTAGATTCGCAAGCGAAGATGGATACAGGTAGCCATGCGCTCACCGTCGCGCTCAATATTGCCCGGAGTTCTCACTACGAGGGGCTTTTCCTGCGCGGCGTGGCGTTTGCGGCAAACCTCGACACCGATAAAGGAAACCTGGCTGGAGCCGCGGAATGGGATCGAACTGGACTCTCGGAGTATTGGTCGGGTAACACTACAGCGATCCGTGCATACGAGTTCTACGACGACTTGAGCGATCAGGCACAACGCTCAAGAAAATGGCAATGGGCGGCTGTCGCAGGAAAGGATGCGGTAAGCGCGATTGCGTCGACCCCCAACAAGTCGGGCGAGGGCATCGCCCATTTTCAGGTTGCCATCTCCTTGAGTATGGCTAAGAACGCTAAGGGCGCGGCTGAGCAATATGAAATCGCTCGAACGATCTTCTCCAGGCTGCCATCGAATCCTGGAATCCGAGGATTCGAAGAAGATGCCGAAATGCAATTAGCGGAGGCTGAGGCTAGCCAAGGGTCAACCACCCAAGCCGAATCACGGTTGACGAGAGCAAAGGAGGATATGCCATCCGACCTCGATTCGTACGGAACATGGCTTGCGTATTATCGTGCCGAGGCACAAATAGCAGGTGCGCGTGGAGATGAGGGATCACAGGAGAGAGCTTGCCGGGCCGTGGTGGGAATCGGGGAGGTGGGCCTAAGCACGATCCGAACTGAGCGTGACCGGCACACCTGGAACCATGCAACTGCCAACTGCTACCGCGAACTGACGAAAGCGAAATTGCGCCAAAACGATCCGACTGCCGCGCTTTCTCTCTGGGAGTCGTATTTGGGCGCTGCGATCCGGTCGATCCGCTCTTCGCCTGATGGTACGGCATTTGCAGCGTACGACAAGCAAACACCCTCCCTGGACATCAGCGGGATCGAGCAACGCCTGCAAAAGCTGGATCGCGAAACCGTGCTGGTTTTTGCAGAGTTAGATGATCGAATCTTCGCCTGGATCTATGACGACCGGGGGGTATATTCCGGAAGTGTCGCGACCGACCCAGCGAAGCTGGCCCGTATTGCCAATGACTTCGCGATTCAATGTGCCGATTCGCACTCGGATCTGACAGCGCTTCGCGAGAACGGACGGAAACTTTATGACTCGCTGGTGGCTCCGTTCGAGGGCCGATTCGACCCACGGCGGACGCTCATTGTGGAAGCAACGGGGAACCTGGCGTCGGTGCCCTTCCAAGCCTTGGTCGAGCCCGACGGTTCTTACCTGGGTGTGCATCATGCCGTAGTTTCGTCGCCGGGGCTGGAATACATGCTCAGATTACGCCCCAGCCATCCCGTTTCTTCGAACATGCGGGCTCTTGTGGTAGGGGCGTCTGCAGCTTTGGGTTCCTCGCAGCAAGCTCCACTTCCCGACGCGAGACAGGAAGCCGAAAACGTAAGCCATTTGTTCAAGGATTCGGTCTTGCTCCAAGCGAAACAGGCGACCCAGTCCGCCATTCTCGATCATATTGCCCAAGCAGCCGTGTTTCATTTTGCGGGACATGCGTTGTCTAGCGAGGAGGCTGCGGGGTTGGAAGTAGCTCCAGATTCAGAAGTGAGTGAGACCACACATCTGGCTCTGCTGTCGCCAGATAGCATTGCCACCGCTCGGCTTCGCAACCTCGAATTGGCAGTCCTTTCTGCATGCTCAACAGGACGGGCAGGTGATGATGGACTGGCTGACCCCGCGGACATTGCCGAAGCCTTCCTGCGAGCGGGCGTGCCCCACGTGATCGCAAGCCGGTGGGACGTAGATTCGGCCATAACGTCGGCATTCATGAATTCGACCTATCGGATGATCCTGCACGGAGAGTCCGTGCCGGGTGCTTTGCGGGATGTTTACCGAGAGTTCAGTAGCGTTCCCGCAACAGCGCACCCATACTACTGGGCAGCCTTCAGTGCTTTTGGACGCGGGTAGGGAGCGAGATAAGCACAGAAAACCAAGGAGACGCAGACAATGAAAGAGATAAATCGGAGAGATGTCCTCAAGGGACTGGGGGTAGTCTCAGCCGCCGGCTTGACGTCGCAAGTAGCCTGCCACAATCAACAGCAACCAACTCAACCCCAGGCCATCAGCCCAAAGGCGGTCGTTCCACCCGGCACGTTGCTTAACATCGTCCTGCACGGCACGTACGCGATCATTCTGGAGCACGGGAAAAACGGGAAGAGCGTTACCCTTAAGGCACCCTTCGTTTCCGACCATGTCTACTATGCCGCGACGGCGGATCTAGATGCGGCCGGAGAGGTTATTTGGCGTCAGACGAGTTGGATTTTTCAAAATACTTCATTCGCGGTGGACATCCAAGGCTCATCCTCCTCGATGGCTGTACCCAACCCGGCGAGCCTCCAGACGGATCGCGTAATCATCGACTGGGACCTTTCAAAGATAAAGGGCTATGACATTCATAATCCCCCATATCACAGCGTGTCGCTTCCGTGGCCAGACGGCATCTACCCGTTGCGCGCGGATCACAAGAACACACTCACGGGGCAAACCCTTAAGGACAACAACGTGGCGCCGAAACAGATCCCCACGGTTTATGTACTGGCCTACAAATTCGCGACGTATAACACACCAACTTTCAAAGACAACCTGGGCTTCGATCGTCCAATTCCAGTTGGCAGCGACGGTGTGATGCGGCTACACCTCTTTGCTGAACCTCGGGATCACGGAGACTGCGCCGTCCCCAACATGGCGCTGGACGCCCTTCGCCGGTTGTTTATTAGAGAGACGGGAACATTAGACTTATCGCTCGTAGTCAAAAACAATGCCGCAGTTCCGCCCGACGTCACAGGTATGCCGACCGGCGTGGATCACTGCGAAGAGCGCAGCACTGGAGAGCTATCGATTCCTTGCTCAAAGTTCATGGGCTATACGGCGGCAGCAAAGAAAGTGGAAGATGGTCGGGCGACCACGGACAACACGGACACAATTTGCACCGATTCCGGACACCCTCGAAACTGCATGGCCGTCATCATCAACAGCTCAATCTCCTAGATAGGTGGCTTCCCCTCCCCATCGACCGAACTCCGCCGGGCTCTCTGCGTGAGTCCGCATAATATCGATCTCACCCAATGACACTCCCCATTTCTGATGTGACGGCTATCTGAGAAAAAAGGATGTTTGTCACGCTTCTCGTTCTTGATGGAGGAGTATCGGTTGGGCAAGTCGAATCGCGAAGCGAATCTTCGAACCCTCTGATAACAGTATGCTTTCAAAGGAGGAGCGATATGGGAAGCGTCGAAGCCGCGCAAGCAAGGATCTTGGCGACCGCACCACACACAAAAATGAAGTTTCGTCTTCAACCGAGGTCGTTCTTAGACGGGGTAACGGTGCTCCTAGCGTTGGCCTCCATCATTTTCGCCTATGTCCAAAAAATGGATTCACGGGAGTTAAAGAACAGGACCGAATTCTTACTGGGGAGTGTCACTACCGGATACATAGCGGAGTTTCCGGAGAGCATTCCGGTTATCACCAAAATCGTACAGGGCACGTGCGCCGAATTGAGCGTCATGGCCGATCTCCCCGGATATGGGCAGTATTCTGACCCAGACGCTTTCTACTCTTACATGCATTCCATCGTCGGCTTGCGTCACACGACGATAGGAAACAATCGTGATGCGAACCGATGTATTGGAAAGAGCGACAGCCGCAAGCGAAATCTCGACGAAAAACCGACAGTTCGACTTTTGTTGTTCTCTCCTGAACAACGCGAAGCATCTCTGCGCCAACAGTTGAGCCGAGAGTCGCTCATGAAGGCACTCTCCGACCCGAGCGATACGTCTGCGCAGAACAAGGTTGCGACATTTCTGAAAACAAATCGCGACCTGCTTCACGACAGACCTGAGGAATTCCTGAAAAAGTTGCGGGTCGGGGATGGTTACGAGGAATTCATTTCGTTACACATGGCTACTCAACACGATGTCGAAAAGCAGTTTCAAAAGGCCGGTATTGAGATTAAGTACGCACGCGAATCGTCCATCATGAGAATGTGGATCGAAGATGCTGAAGGAGCTGCCTTTTCCTTCGATCACAGCAGCGAAACGGAAATCGCATTCCAAACGCGCGACACAAAACTGCTCGAAAATTTCAGGCAGATTTTTGAGCAGCACTGGGGAGACGCAGTTTCGTACGAGGACTATTGGAATGCCAAGGAGAAATCGAATTAGCGGCTTCAAGGGTATAGCGGTATCGTCACGACATTCCGGGCCATACCCCCTTTTTAGAGCTCATTGACTAACGGTCAGGTTGAGAAAAATTCACTGTCCCGAGTGGTGTCCCGAAATTGACGAATGAGGTCACATTAGGTGAGTTTTGGTGCGTGAGCGCGAATGTAAGTGATTGAGATTGCTCGGCAGCGTGTCGGCGAAGACAATTGCTAAACCGTTGTACGGGCTAACACCTGTACCGAGGGTTCGAATCCCTCCCTCTCCGCCATATGGACGCGATTTATGGGTGTACCAGCGTCAGAAGCTGAGGGCCCTCAGCAGCTAGGAAAGGTCGGTAGGCCTGTGCGCGAAGCCCTTAAACTCGTGCTATACGGACTATTCCTGGGCCAACTGGCGGCCAATCCAGTCGGTTGCTGATTCAAACTCTCAATTTTTGGGAACGAGTCTTCAGGATCCCCGCACTGATCATCCTTGGCCCGGTGCGCGTCTCATCGACTCACACCGAGTACCCGGCGGTCGCGCCTGGGGGGCGCAACCGCTCTCAGTCCAGTGTCGCTATGGACTTGAAAGCTTGAAAAGCGATGGGACGCGATGCTTGACGGCAACCGTTGGCGCAAACACCAAGATATTGTCAGATTTTCCAAAAGTGGTAGTGGTTGTGGGCTGAGCAAGTTAACCGACTCAATGGCGAGATGGAGATCTCCTGATTCACTTGCAATCCATTTTGCGATCCGATTGGTAGGGTATCAGCGCTTTTCGGTGTACCTATGTGCCATCCGTGGCCTTGCATGTTGTTGAGTTTACGTTCTGACGCGGATTCGAATCCCTCCCTCTCCGCCAGCAAGTCTTAACTACAGAGAAATCCTCCCGCCCGTTGCCGCGAAATACGCGAAACACGCCCATTTTCCGGGATACTTGTCACCAAACCGGACTGGAGAGAATGCACTGGTCAGCAGCGAACGGGTAAGGCGCCGGGCTTTTCTCTGGAGGGCACATCGGCAGTCCAGTTTCGAGGCGGGCATCAGGCGAATGAAATGCGATCACAATCTGGCGATTCAGACCCGGCGGGTTGACTTTTGTCAGTACTCTGGAAGCACCTTCGGCACGTCCCATAAGCCCGTTTATTGGGACTGATCGTGGTCTGCTTCGGTCGATTTTGGGCCCTTCAAACCACGTCTGAGGTATTCACCAGGATTAGCGCTGACAACTCGCTATGCCAGGCTCTACAACGAGGTCTATGCCTTGAAGAACCGGTTTAGAGGCATAGCTCTTCGTCGCAGCTCTGCAGTCAATCACTCTGTTGTTCCCCACTAATGGCCCTTCCATGAGAAGGCCGGTCGGAGTCAAGTGGATTCTTGGGGTTCGTGGAACATTGTTGTTGTTCCGCCGAGTAGCCGCTGTCGCCATGCTTCCATCCGCACTCTCAAGGAGCGATTTCATTTCGCTCGGTGCATGTTGGGCGTTCTCGTTTCAGCCGGTGCTGCTATCTGTTTGGCGCCCTGTGGTTCTGCTCCTCAGAGAGTGGAACCTGGGCTAGGCCATTAACGCAGTCACCGGGACTCGGCTTTGGCTTTTGTCTTTTCACTTTCTGGAACGATTTTGTTTTGCCTTGTTTTATGCGGCTGCCGCCACTGCCGTTCGGCGGCTGTTGTGCAACGGTTCGTACACTTCTCCGCTCACCCACAGATGATGCAGCAGCACCGCCAGCTTTCTTGCGGTGGCGACGATCGCTCGCTTCTTCCCGCTCTTTCCGCCACGTTCGGCCAGCTTCAGACCCCAGCGTCGCAGGTCACAGTCGATGCCGAATGGTCCCAAGATGTGTTGCGCCCCCTGCACCAGCAGCGTTCGCAGATAAGGGTCTCCTTCTTTGCTGATGTGCATCTGGGGTTCCCTCTGACCTGAGTTTCTGCGTCCCGGCTGCAGTCCCAGATAACAGCCCACGTCGCGACTCTTGCCGAAGCGATGCGGGTCTTCCAGCGTCAGCACGTAAGTCAGCGCGATCAGCGTACCCCCACCCTTGATCTGCTTCAGCAGCGCCACCTTCGGGTAACTCTGTTGCGCCAGCGCTTCGATCCCTTCGTTGTACTCGCAGATGCGTTCGCTCAGCTCTTCGATGGCCGATAGCAACGGCTCCAGCGCCCGTTGCAGCTCCGGACTCAGTCCGTCGGCTTTCTCCGGATTCATGTTGCGCGCGTTGCAGCCGCGCAGGCGTTCGCCGTACGACTTTGCCAGTCCGCGAGCCGTGTTGACCAGTCCCGTGCGCGCCCGCACCAGCCCAGCTCGCGCCCGGATCACGCTCAAATCCGCTTGCGCCTGCACGCTGCGGTGCTTCACCGGATACAGCAACTCGGGATCGATCCGGGCCAGCCGCGCCAGCGTCTGCGCATCCAAACGATCGTCTTTCTTGCGGCTCTCCCCAATCAGCCGCACCTTGCGCGCATTCGCCACGATCACCTCGTGTCCCAGGTCGCTCAACAGGCGACTGATCCAGGGCGAGTGCGTTCCGATTTCCAGTGCGATCCGGTTCCGCGGCATGGCGCCGAACGCTTCGCCTAGGGCTTTCGCATTCGTTCGCACCCGCTGCTCCTGCCGTATCTGCCCGGCTTCGTCCAGCACGCAGTACCAACTGTTGCGATCTCCCAGATCCAATCCAATGGTCAGGTTCTGTTGCGAACAATTCCTGCTCTGCTGCGCCACAGCGGTGCTAACCTTTTTCATTGCCGGTCTCCTTTTATCTGTGCCTTGAGCACGTCGATAACTTGGGAGCGTACAGCATCCCGCCCGGAGACCGGCCTTCTCATCCCATCTGTATTCACTCCGCTCTCAACGCCTCCATCGGCTCTGTCTTCCCTGCGCGTATCGCCGGCCTGAGGGTAGCCACCAGCAGGGGCGCCAGCAGGACCAGCAGGGATGCAAGGTAAAGCCGCAGATCATCCGGTTGCACCCCGTACAACTGACTGCGTAATAGCCTGTTCGCCGCCAGCGAGACCACAGTACCGGTCGCCAGGCCTATCGCTGCCGGGACCATCACCCGCCGCACGAAAAGTCGTGTAATGTCACTCCGCGTCGCTCCGAGTGCCATCCGGACGCCAATCTCCTGCGTGCGCTGCGCAGCAAAATGCGATACCACTCCATAAATTCCAACGCAGGCCAGCAGCAATGCAATCCCGGCAAATGACGCAACCACCGCTGCGTTCAGCCGTGGTTGCGCCACAGCATCGCTTAGTAGCTGATCCATCGTCTCGATCTTGCCTACCGACTGACGCGGATCCGCCTGGTATACCTGCTCGCGGATCGAGTTTGCGAGTTGCTCCGGCGGCACATTCGTCCGCACCATAAAGTAGCGATGCCACCCGCCATTGGTGTTCGCAGGCCAGTAGACGACCGGTCCAGGCTCCGCCGCGATCGCTCCAGATATCCCTCGCACATCGGCAACCACCCCCCCAATCTCGTGCGCCTGGCCATCCAAGAGCAGATGATGTCCGATTGGATTTCCCTGCGGCATAAACTCACGCACCAATGCTTCGTTCACGAGTACCGGTGGCACTGTCGAGACCTGGTCCGCTGCGGTAAACGCTCTCCCTGTCAGCAATGGCGTCCCGATCGCCACCAGCAGATTCCCGGCGATATTCCGGATTTCCGCGCTGACTGCCGGCTGATTGGCAACCTGCGGCAGCCAGTCCGCGTTGAAGCTGCCGCGCACATGAAAATCGGTCACTGGCGGCGCACTGATCTGCCCCGCAGCCTCTACTCCAGGGAGATTTTCAATTCGTTGTTGCACGTCGTTGTAGAAATTGGCTACCGCTTCGGGCGTCGTGTCCCACGGCAACAGCACCCGAACCGTCAGCAGGTGTTCCGGCTCAAATCCCAGTGGCTGCTTCATCAAGTTCCACAGCGACTCCGCCAGAAGCGACGCACCAACCAGCAGCACAAGAGACAGACCTACCTGCACCCCCACCAGGACGCTGCGCAACCAGTTGCCGGATGATCCTCCGAGGCGTGTCTCACCCTGCTTGAGCGCCGAATGCAACTGCACCTTCCGTGTTTCCAGCACCGGAGTCACTCCGAACACGATTCCAGTTGCCACCGAAACCAGCAGAGCGACCCCAATAACAATCCCGTTCATGTGAATCGTGCCCGGTTGCCCCAGAATTCCCGGCAGGCTGGTAGCGGCGATGCGAGTCAGCACAAATGCCACGAGGATTCCCGTACCGCCGCCTGCCAACGCAAGGAGCACACTCTCCACAAAAAACTGAAAAGCCACACGCCATCCCGAGGCACCCAGCGCCCGCCTCAGAGCGACCTCCCGCTGCCGAGTCGTCGCCCGAGACAAGAGCAGGTTGGCCACATTGATGCAAGCGATCAGCAGCAGCAGCGCCGACGCGATCAGCAAGACCACCAGTGCCGACTGTACCTGACCGTACCAGTCCTCGCGCAGCGTCTCGCTCGTGAACCGCCACGCGCCGTCGCTCGACGGATACTCCTTCCTGAGTTGCTCCCCGATCCGATCCAGATCGGCCTGAGCCTGCGCCAGGGTCACGCCGAACCGCAATCTCCCAAATACATTGTTGTCCCGCAATCCGTCGCCCCGATAATTGCCCCAGTCATTCGTATTAAACTGCGCCGCGTGCCAGAGGTCCACGCCTCCCGGCGCAGAAAAACCTTGCGGCATCACGCCCACAATCGTCGCCGTCTGCTGATCCAGCTTCACCTGTTGTCCGATTATGTTCGGGTCGCCTCCGAAAAGCCGCTGCCATCCGGGATAGCTCAACACCACGGTTCGCGGGGCATGGGGCACGTCGTCTCTCGCATTGAATACCCGCCCGAGCATCGGCGCTGTGTCGAAGACATCCCAGAATCCTGCATTCGCTCCCGCTCCCTTCACATAGTTAGGCAACTTCTTTCCCGCAATGAGGGTGCTCTCGTCGAAGTAAAAGATTGCCAGACTGGAGAAGCTCCGGTTTCGCGCTTCAATGTCATAGAATCGCGGACCCGTCATCAGCCCCCCAGCAGACTGTCCGGCAATCCGTGTGTCGTGAATTGCGACAATTCTCTCCGACTGTGGATAAGGCAAGCTCCTGAGCAGCGTCGAATACACCACCGTGAACATCGTTGTCGTCGCCGCAATCCCTAGTGCCATCGTCAACACTACGACGAGCGTGAACCCCGGCGAACGCCTCATCTGCCGCAGCGAAAATCGCGTGTCCTGCACCAGGCATTCCAGCAAGGGCAATCCCTCCTCTGCGTGGTACTGCTCTCGGATCGCTTCCGTGGCGCCAAGCTTCATCCGCGCCCGCCGCCGCGCCTCTTCCTCGCTCATTCCGGCCTGTATATTGGCTTCCGCCTCCCGCGCCACGTGGTCTTCCAACTCTTCACGCAGCCTCTGATCGCCGCGCTGGCCAGTGACAAGATTGCGCAGACGGATCAGGAATCTATTGAGAGTCTTCATGCCAGATCCTCGGCTTTCACTTCAAAGAACCGTGCGATGATCGCCGCGGTTTGCTCCCAATCGCGCTTCTCGGCTTCGAGGAGCTTATGCCCCGCACGCGTCAGACGATAAAAACGGGCGCGCCGATTGTTCTCAGAAGTTCCCCAGTCCGACTCAACCGCGCCCTCCTGTTCCAGCCTCAGCAGTACCGGGTAGAGAGTGCCCTGGTTAACGAAGAGCTTGTCGCCGCTGATCTGCTCGATCCGCCTAGCAATGCCGTACCCGTGCTGGGGTCCGAGCACGTTAAGCGTTTTCAGCACCATCAGGGCCAGCGTCCCCGATTGCACGTCCTTCTTGGTCTTCGTGAACATTTGACATCACCACATTTCACATTTTGGCTACCAACAGGAGAATGGCACATTCCCATTGGGAAAACAACAGAAGTTGAGTTCAGGCCGACTCGCTCATCCCGCGCGTGGCGATTCGCGTATCGCAAGCGTACGATTTCTTACGTTTGGTGTGGTGACCCCAAATAGATCCTGAGAAACGCGCTTATCGCCATCAACTCCCGACTTGTCGGCAATCCGGAAAGTGTGAATTCTCCCGTCGATGGGCAAGAAATCACCGGCACGAAATGTCAACAATGTAGACTCCTCCTCCGCCGGAGAAAGTTCGATCTCGTGACTACCCGCTAAGCGCGCAGTCACTGAGACCAATCTGACCTCCTAGAAAGTCGTAGAGAGGGGACCGCAGCCACAGTATCGCCAGGGGTTCGCCGCTCAACTCATGCACAAACCGCACTCGTCAGCATGACTCCGCGGATAGGGCGCAGTCGCGGAGAATGCTTTGACCGGTTGGTCCCCCGCAACCTCCGCACGCGTCGGGCCTTACGGCTCAACGACCCTACCGGGATTTGATTTTCCTTCTCGATCAAAAGCAGAACACGGTCGACGCACTTCAGTTCTGGGAGGAATTGAAGGCAGCACCCGCTGCCACTATTCCCAAGTTCGATGTTCGAAGATCGGGCGATGCAACCTCAACCGGAACGAATGACTGGGAGAGTGTCCATGCCTACCTGCCCGAGCTGTCGAAGGCGACTGTAATCTCCTATGCGCTGCTTCCCCGAGAACTCCTTATTTGGACCTTTGATGACCGAGGTGTTCACTCCCGCCATATCGATATCTCAGCGGCACAACTCTCGACCTCGGCCGCGAGCTTCCGCGAATTGTGCTCTAAGCCAAGTTCAGATCCTTTATTGATTCGCAAACAGGCAAGGCACCTGTACGATCAGCTGGTTGCTCCTATTGAGGCATATTTACAAACCGGGCGGAGTTTGATCGTTGAACTCGACGAAGATCTTGATGGCATTCCGATGGAAGCACTCCTTGACCCAAGCAACCATTACCTCGGAGAAAGAGCCACAATAATATCTTCATTGGGTCTTTTTTACTCACCGCTGGGCACGGTCGCACATCGGATAACCAACGAAACTCCAGCACTCGTGGTGGCCGTGGCTGCACCCCATTCTGACATCGAAGGTAACGTCGCGGCATTACCTGATGTAGACGAAGAGGCGCAGGCAGTTGCAAGCCTGTTTAGCATGGCTCATCTCGTGGAGGGTCAGAGCGCCAGCCTGACCGCCACTGCGGAAGGAATTCCAGAAGATGGTATTTTTCATTTTGCAGGGCACGCTTCCAATTCATATGTCAAACCGGGTCTCCTACTTTCCGATCAGACTCTCACCGTTCGCTCCCTCGAAAATCTGAAGGTGCAAAAAGCTCAACTGGTCGTGCTCTCGGCGTGCACCAGCGAAGTCGGAGCTCTTGGAAGCGCTGGAGCCAGCGATAGTCTTGTAGGTTATTTCGCTCGTGCCGGTGTGCCCCGTATTGTAGCGAGTCGCTGGAATATTGATTCCAGTCTGACACGGCGGTTTATGTCCGAGTTTTACACCCGACTGCTGAAAGGCTCGTCTGTCGAAGAATCTCTTTCCCAAGCTCAGAGTGTTCTGCGTGCTCAATCGACATCTGCCCATCCGTTTTATTGGGCTGGATTCACCGTTTTTGGGGCTGGAAGAAGTGGAGAATGATTTGTCTGATTTACGGGACCTGTTGTCAGATCGCAAACAATTGTCCTGCAAAGAGGAGACCGAAATGGCACCGAAATTCTGGGGGACCCTTTCATCGACTTTCGCGTTGTTCCTGTTGTGTGGTGGCCTCGTTTCGGCTGGAGCCGCACAGACGAACGTTGAAATCGAGCTTGTCGGACCGTGGAGCTATGTGCAAGACCCAGCAGATTCCAGCAGAGTAGTCGTGATTGCGCCACAAATGGGTCACATAATGGGTGTGTTCAAAGGGGATAACGCCTTCGACTATTCAAATGCCACACAGCCGCCTGCCGGTGCTCACCGCCTGGAGTTCTCTACCAGTGCCTGCGCGTCAAGCTCTTCTTCCAACTATTATCTTTACCCGTTGAATGGAATTGCTACGAAGACCATTGCTGACGCCCTGTCCCTGGCTTCGGCATATTCGTTGTCTTTGCCCAAACCTTGCTTCTACGAAAGCACGCTCGAATCGCGATTCAAATACAACAGCCTCCAGCCAGTAACCCCAAGTGATGCGGAGAGAAGCTTCACGACCTGGATGATTCTTCACTACACCGTTTCTGATCCTTCGGTTCCTGCTGATTTCGATAAGGGGACTGCGAGCGCGTCCAAGTTCCAGTTCGGCAGCAATAGCGGCTCCAACAACAAGGCGATTAGCGTCATATTGTACGTCGACCCGAGTATTCCTGCCGACACGAAGTGCGATGCGCACTCCGCAGTGATCTTCGATGAGGTTCTCGCTATGTGGGGAATTCCGCATGTTTACCGAGCGTTTCCGATGCTCAAGGCGCTAATTAGCTCAAATCAACAACTCTCTTCATATGACCCCTCTTGCAATCAGCTGAAAGCCGATGCATCCAAAATGTTTGCAGTCGCTAGTTCCGGGAACAAACATCGAAAAGCTAAACTCAGCCGGTCACAGCAGAATTGGCCCCTCGCTCCCAGTCGGGCCGATTGCCACGCAGCGCAAGTCAATGTAAACGGGGTCATTATGTAAGTAACTCGACGATCGATCACCCGCGATCATCCTTGCTCGTTATGGCGGGTAGTTCGGTATCGAGTATCCCTGTCGGTGTGGATCAGTTTGATTCCTCGATCCCAGTTATCGGGGGCGTGACGTATCAACCTTCTGTTCCGGGATTCTCGAGTACAGTACGCGACCTCGATGAAATACCGGTGCGAGATACAAAATATGACGATTAGACAAGTCTGTTCTTGCTGCCTCACCGCCCGAGCGGTCAACTCATGACACATCATTCTTCCTCTATTATGCGTATCCCTATCGTCTCCTCCGGATCTTTAATCAGCTCGGGGAGGCGGGTCGCGATCTGCAAAAGAACCTTCAGCGCTTTTAGGTCGCCGGCTGTTGCCTTGTTCATGAGCTGCGTGACGCTGGCCTCCAACTTTGTCATGCGCTGCTGTCCGGTTGGGCCGTTAGTCTGGACAGTTTGCTTCGAGACTTTTCGAAACAATTCTGCGATGCCTGGGTTCTGTTTCGGTCTCCCGCGCGGATTTCCAGACTTGCCCTTCTGAAATTGAGACGCCTTGGGCGGTTTCCGGTAACCGACTTCATCTTCACGCTGGTCAGCCACTTCATTGTCCTCGCTTTCTCTGAATTCTTATTGCCTTTCGGCCAGCACGGCTTGTCTTCCGGTTTGCTTTTCCCATCTTTTTACTGCTGTGTCGACATAAACTGGATCAATCTCAATGGCATAGCAGATTCTGCGTACTCGTTCAGCGGCGAGAATCGTTGACCCCACACCGGCGAAATTATCCAGCACAATGTCGCCGGGGGCGGAGCAGTCCAGGATAGCGTCTGCGATCATCGCAACGGGCTTCACTGTCGGATGCAGCGCCAACAGATTACCCGCATCTCCTGATCGCGAAAGCGTATTGACACCGGGATAGCGCCAGACGTTTGTGCGGTTGCGGCCGAACTTTCCGAGCTGAATATTATTACGGTGTGACTCGAGGCCCTTTCGGAAAACAAATACCAATTCATGCTGAGACCTGTAGAACGATCCCATCCCGCCGTTGTCCTTCGCCCAAACACACAGGTTTAGAAAGGTCTCATAGGTTTGCTTGCCAGCAATCAGCAATTCGCCGGCATGACGCCAATCCATACAAACAAAGTGAACCGAACCATTCTTGCTGTGACGTTCCAACAGACCGAGGGCTTGGCTCAAGAATCGAACAAATTCGGCTTCGGTCATTTCGCCGGACGCCATCGCAAATTCACGATGACGGATTGCGCCATTCCCGCAAACATTTCCGTCAATCTTCACGTTGTACGGAGGATCGGTGAATACGACATCTGCAGTTTGTCCACTCATGAGAGCTGAATAGACTGATTCATCGAGGGCGTTACCACAGATGAGACGATGATCGCCGAGCTGCCAGATGTCGCCCACCTTGGTGATTGCGGGTCCGGAGCTGATTTCAAACGGTTCGTCGGTTGATTGGTCAGCCTTGCCTTCCTGGAGAATCAGATCGATTTCCCCGATCTCGAAGCCTGTCAGCGTGACATCGAACCCCAAATCGATTGATGTCAGATGCTGAAGCTCGATGGCCAGGATTGCGTTATCCCAACCAGCCTTCTCTGCCAACTTGTTATCCGCAAGAATGTAGGCCCGGATTTGATCTTCGCTGAGATTGTCCAGACAAATGGTAGGCACTTGCTTCATACCCAAGAGCTTCGCAGCTTCGACTCTTCCATGTCCCGCAACGATCATCGCCGAGCGATCTACCAGAACAGGATTGACAAAGCCGAACGTATTGATACTGTCGGCAATCTGTCGAATCTGGCGCTTCGAGTGGACTCGCGCATTACGCGGATATGGAACGAGGTGTCGATTTCCTGATAGACAACTTCCAGTGTTGCTGAATTTCCCATTGAGTTTCCTCCCAGTGGTCCGTGGGTCAAAATCCCACATAGCAGATTGCCTCAGATGGGAGAAAAGAAACAGAATTTGCGGGGTGAAAACGGCAAAACCCTTATTACTCAATGGATTTGAAGCATCTGAAATCGGGGGACTGGTGGCTGGGAAGTTACTTGCGGCGAAGTTTCAGATATTGCGCCAACAGACCCGACGCCGAGAAGATCGTCGTCTCGTACCGATTGTCATATCGCACTCCGAAGCAAACGACGCCTAGGTCGGGTTTGTAAATGATGTTCTGCGATGTCCCCTTGCGTTCTTCTTCGGTCATAAAGCTTTCGGTAATGAATCGAAGAATCGCCTCACGGTTGACCCGAAAAGCTTTGAATGCGCCATGCATTCCACAAGTACGCTCCCGTATCCATGGCGGCAGCAATTCTTGTGGAATGAGTTTGCGGTGACAACCTTTATAGACACATTGGCCGGCCTGTTCCTTCGCCTCGGAACTTCGGCGATACTTCCTGACTCCAGCCTGACTAAGCTTGCTTTTGTAAGCATTAAAATGCGCCACACAACATGGCACTTTTAGCTTCCCGCGGGTCTGAATCTTGACGGCGGATTTGTTAACACCCACCGAATAACAATCGAGGCACGCGTTGTACTTTCGGCAAAATTCAAGGTCGTCTTTTGATGTTCGCGGCACCGACTATCCTCTGCCATTCAACGAATGCGGCAGTACCCTGACTCCGGTCCGAGCGCCAGCTGACGGCAAGAATCCGGCTCCGGAGCCACAAACTGCACGGTCCAAACCAGGGCGCGTTCCCGGCAGATTCGACTTGATTGTTTGCGCCGGGGAAGCGTCAATGTCTGACTGGAGGTTATTATGCCGGAACCGGTTCCCAAACGCCTTTCCGATCTGCGTGAACTCGACAGAGTTGCCCTGAGTAATTTGTGGAAGCAACTCTTCGACGCTTCTCCACCCGAGAAATTGCGCAGAGATCTGATGATCCCGATCCTCGCTTATCGAATCCAAGAAAAGGCCTTCGGCTCAGTCAGTGCCAGCGCTCGGAATCGCCTGCGTCAGCTCGCCGAAGGATTCGCAAAGGATCCGGACCAGGCGGTGTCGTCGAGGCCGATTCTGAAACCGGGGACCAGACTCGTGCGCGAGTGGCGCGACGAAGTGCATTTGGTCAACGTTGAAGCCAATGGCTACGAGTACAAAGGCGGTCGCTACAGGAGTCTCTCGCAAATCGCGCGCCTGATCACCGGCACCCGCTGGTCCGGACCTCTGTTCTTTGGCATCAAAGGCGACCGACTTTACAGCGCAGGTAAGGAGGCCCAATGAGCCCGGAAGCAAAAGGCGCTGTGCGTTGTGCCATATACACAAGGAAATCCTCTGAGGAGGGCCTTAAACAATCCTTCAACTCCCTTGATGCGCAGAGAGAAGCCTGCGAGGCGTACATCAGCAGCCAACGCCATGAGGGCTGGAAGATGCTGCCAAATCGCTACGACGATGGTGGTTATTCCGGCGGATCGATGGAACGCCCGGCACTGAAGCGTTTGCTGCAGGATATTGAGGCCGGCAGGGTTAACGTCATCGTCGTTTACAAGGTGGATCGCCTCACCCGCAGTTTGGCCGACTTCGCCAAGATTGTTGAAGCGCTCGACGCCAAGGGAGTGTCTTTTGTTTCTGTTACACAGCAGTTCAACACCACGACCTCGATGGGCCGACTGACCCTCAACATCCTGCTTTCGTTCGCTCAGTTTGAACGGGAAGTGACCGGTGAGAGGATCCGGGACAAGATCGCGGCGTCAAAGAAGAAGGGAATGTGGATGGGAGGTATGGTTCCCCTCGGGTACAACCTTGAAGGGCGCAAGCTGGTTCCGAATCCGAAAGAAGCTCAGCTGGTCTCAAAGATCTTCTTCCTCTATCTGCAACTCGGTTGCGTCTCAAAGCTCGCCAGGCAACTGGATCGCGAGAAGATCCGAAGCAAAGTCTGGGTCACAAGAACCGGCACACGGCTGGGAGGCGTGCGCTTCGCCCGTGGCGCCTTGTACGACCTGCTTCGGAACCGCCTTTATATCGGTGAGATCCGTCACCGCGAAAAGTGGTATCCGGGAGAGCATAAAGGAATCGTCCCGCTCGAGCTTTGGCAGAAGGTACAAACCCAGCTCGAGAGCAATCTGAAGACGCGACGCAAGCGGGCGAGAGAGCATGCGTCGAGTTTGCTCACAGGGCTAATCGAGGACGTTGTTGGTAATCGTTTCACTCCGTCGTTCACCGTCCGGAGGGGAAGACGCTATCGCTACTATGTTTCTCAGGTTGCGGTCCAGAACCCTGGCGGCGAACACGACGGGATCACGCGTTTAGCAGCACCCGAGATTGAAAGCGGGGTCGTGGAAAGACTCGTCAGATTCCTCCGGTCCGACTCAGACGTGTTCGATCAGTTGCCCGTGGATGGGCGAGCTCCAGCACAATTACGGAAGCAAGTAACCGAGGCGAAGAAACTCGCAGACAGGTTGTCCTCCGCTTCCTCGGACGATCTTCGCGACCTGCTGTGCTGTTTCCTGCGACGAGTTGTCATAGGAGAAGATCAGATCCAGTTAATGATCGGCGGAAATGAACTTCGCAAATTGTTATCGACCGACCGACGAATTGCCCCCAACACCGGAACCGGGAAAAAAGGCGACAGAAGCGACGTTGTCTGCTTGAGCGTCGAGTCGAAGCTGAGGAGAAGCGGAGGAGTGGTTCATCTGGTGGTTCCACCGAACGTGAGTGCGATCTCCGCTCGGCATCCCAAGGCGGCATTGGTAAAAGCTGTTGCCCGTGCCTACGGCTGGTATGACAAGGTCATTCAGGGGAAAGCACTCGATATGCGATCTCTGGCGCGACAGGCAGGACTAACGGAGCGTTATATCGGAAAAGTCTTCGCGTGCGCCTTCCTTGCCCCCGACATCATCGAATCGATCCTGGACGGACGCCAGCCACCCGATCTGACCTTCGAGAAGTTGTGCCACGACATTCCGCTGAGTTGGGATGACCAGCGATCCAAGTTCGGTTTCCCTCAGAACCCAAGGGCCGCTGCGTAGGTGGTCCCGAGCGACCTCGGCGAGGACTAGGGTTCCTCTGCCCGGCGGGATGTGACCCAGCCCGCATTTCAGGGAATTCAGGACCCTAGGCACTCAAAGCCTCTCTTCTTCCGTTGCTTCAGACTTCCGCATGGATAACGGTACGTATCGTTCAACGGGTGTTTTCCAGGAACGGAAGAAATCCAGTGGATCTTGTGTGCCGACAAATTCGCGAGCTAGCGCGAGACGCTTCAGCATTTCTGGCCGCTGCTCTTCGGGCAGACCCTGCACACGCTTCTCGATTCCTGCAAAGAATTGTTCCAGGCTCACGACTCTTGCCCAGTTTTCTATCACCTTAGAAAGTTGTTCGCGGCTCTCCTTGATGGACTCGGCCACGCGACGGCGGTCTTCCTCCTGCCGCCAGCGCTCCTGTTGTTCCTCCCATTCTTTCCGCCGAATCTCTGCCTCCCGCTCCGCCTCTTTTACCTTTTCCACCACAACTTCAGCCGAGTTCTCGATTGACTTCACGATCTTCGGAATATCCGTTGTGAGAGCTCGATCCTTGCTCTCCTGGAACAATATCGACCAGGAGACCCCACGATAAGGAGCGTAGATGACCAAGCGAAGGCGGCCAGAAGGGGTCTCCCTTGTCGTCGTCCAACTGTGCTCCGCAAATCGAGCGGATGCTTTGGGAGGCTTGTTATCCGACTCGCGGATGTACCGTCCGTTTACGTATCGAAGCTCGACGCTTTCGGACATTTCAATGACTGCGACGCCAAACGCAATCGAACCGACATAAACGACGGTGGGGCGCTGTGGCGCCGACAGGCGATTGTAGTAGTACGAATGCTCACTGTCGGGCTTTTTCGGTAATTGCTCGTGCTCATCAATGTGGGCGCGCGTGAAGTTCTCAGCTGGCGAAGAGATGAGCACGCGGTGCCCTG
>Ga0210387_10000859_pt1 | contig 22281 bp, 21 predicted proteins | sample IncBWC7OmetaG_FD_160108 | JGI IMG/M metagenome (GOLD analysis project Ga0210387, IMG submission 160108) | Forest soil microbial communities from Barre Woods Harvard Forest LTER site, Petersham, Massachusetts, United States - Inc-BW-C-7-O ...
GATCGTCCTTACCTCTGACCGTTCCCCCCGGGATCTCGCGGGACTACAGGATCGCTTTCGCAGCCGCTTGCTTCAAGGGCTCGTCACCGAGATCGACCAACCCGACCTCGAAACGCGAATTGCAATTCTTCGCTCGAAGTCAGAACGTGAGGGAATCTCTTTGCCCGACGACGTGGCTGAGTGGATCGCCCAGAGAGTACGTGACAATATTCGCGAGCTCGAAGGCTCCATCACAATGCTGCGAGCATTCGCCAATCTCCGTCAAGAGCCCATCAGCCTGGAGCTTGCCAAGGCGCACCTCACCAACCTCGGCGCCGAGCAGGTTGTCCTCAAACCCGAAACGGTGTTATCGGTCGTGGCCGACTTCTACGGCCTCTCCGTCGAGGAGGTGAGGGGAGCCAAGCGCCTCCGCCCGCTCGTCCATGCCCGTCACGTGGCCATGTACCTCATTCGAGACATGCTCAATAACTACTCCTACCCGATGATCGCTCGCATCTTTGACGGCCGTAACCACACAACCGTCATTAGTGGGGTGGAGAAAATCCGCGAGCAACTCACGTCTGATCCCGAAATGTTGTCCCAAATCAATCAACTTAAGCGCCGTCTTCAAGGAGAGAATTAGCGACATTACATCTGTGGGCAACTTCCGGTCAGTGTTGTTGACTACACGTTGGTAAGAACCAGGTACTCCACATCACCTCAGAGTTGAGTCCTGAGGGTTGAGAGAGTTATCGACAGTCTTGTGTGTTGAGTGACTTCCCCGAATTAACCCACTACCAGGCTTGTTGTACCGACGAGCACATTTCCACAGACCTACTACTACAAGACTCTCTTACATTAAAAAGACACACGTAACCTCAGTAGCAACGAAAGGTAGTTCTATGAAGTTCAGAGCAGAGCGCGACATCCTTGTCGAAGCGCTCACTGCGGCCAGCCGTGTCGCTGCCACCCGTCTGATCGGCGCTGCATCCGGTGTGCTTCTCACCCTCCAAGGCAATGAGCTGGTTGTCACGGGCACGGACCTTGATATCACCGCGCGAACAACTGTCGGTGTGATTGGCATTGAAGACGGCTCGACCGTCGTGCCGGCACGTCTGGTCGTCGACGCGGTGCGGTCGCTCGAGCCCGGCGCAGTCACAGTCTCGAGCGGTGACGACAATGTTGAAATTTCCCTCGGCCGCGCGAAGTTCTCCCTGCGAACATTTCCGGTGAGTGACTACCCAAAGCTCCCGCCGATCACTGGTGCCGTGACGTCGATTGCGGCCCTCGATCTGATTCAAGGGCTCAACCAGGTGGTGCGCGCCGCGGCGAGCGACGATGCAAGACCCCTTCTCACGGGCGTGTTGTTCACGAGCGACAACGGAACGCTACGACTCTTTGCCACCGACTCCTATCGATTGGCGGTACGTGACGTACCTGGTGTGAAGGGAATTAGTGATTCCGAAGACCTTCTGGTACCAGCCCGCGCGCTCCAAGAACTGCAGCGCGCCGCCTCATCGCTCTCCGCGGACGCGGAGATCGGAGTTACCAAGAGCGACGCGGAGATCTGTTTCATCGTGGGTAACACCTCGATCGCCTCACGGCTCATCGATGGGAACTACCCGTCGGTCCTCCAACTAATCCCCACAAGCTTTCCGAATCACCTTCGCATCGCCAAGGACACGTTGTTGACGTCCCTCAAGCGTGCCAAGCTTCTCGCTAAAGACTCAACCTCCTCGGTACGGCTCACCATGAAGGATCGAAACCTTGAAGTGCGTACGCAAAGTCACGACGCCGGCGATGTGGAAGATAACGTTGATGCCGACTACAACGGCGACGAGATCACCATCGCTTTTAATCCCGGGTTTCTGATTGACGGTGTCGAAGCGGTGACGGGAGACGAAGTAGTCCTCGAGATGTCCGACTCCGTGCGCGCGGCCATGGTTCACGGCGTGGAAGACGAGCGATTCCGATACCTCTTGATGCCCGTGCGCGTCCAGTAGATCGAAGACATCGTGGGGCTCCACGAACTCACAGTTCGAGACTTTCGCCTCTTCCACGAGTTCTCATTCGCGCCTGATCCAGACGCCACCACGGTCTTGCTTTCTCCCAACGGAACAGGGAAAACATCGGTCCTCGAAGCCGTCTACGCGCTCGCGACCGCGTCGTCGTTTCGCACCAACGTGGCGAGCGACATGATTCGCAACGGGGAGTCCTTGGCAGAGGTGCACGGCGTGGTGTTGACGAACGAGCGACGGGTTCAGGTTGACCTCACACTGGCTCGCGGAGCGCGGAACACCACCAAACGGATGTTGGTGAACGGACAGCGTCCAACCTCGCGCGCGGAACTATCCACGGCGCTCCCACTCACTGTCTTTACTCCCGAAGGCGTGGACGTTGTGCGTGGCGGACCCGAGCACCGACGCGCGTTCCTCACCACGCTGCTCACCGACGTAGAGCCACGCGACGCCGAGATGATGGAGCGATTCGCTCGGGTATTGACCCAGCGCAACGCCCTCCTTCGATCCCTCGAGGGTTCGCGCCCCTCGAGCACGCAACAAGGAGAACTCGATCAATGGTCGCGCGACTTTGCTGAAATCAGTGAGGTAGTCGTGGCCCGTCGAGAGAAACTTCTCGGCGACCTCGAACCACTGGTGGCGGAGTTCTATCGCCAGTTGGCCGAGACCAACAACGACGTGGCAGTCCGCTACGAACGATCGTGGGAAGGGGAGTTGGGCGCGGCCTTGGAGGCGGCGAGCAACGACGATCGATTTCGCGGCTACACGACGCTGGGGCCGCATCGTGACGACATTCAACTCTTGCTTGAGGGTCGAGATGCCAGGCGTCAAGCCTCCCAGGGCGAGCAGCGCTCGCTCGCCCTCGCGCTTCGCCTGGCCGGTCACGAGCTGATTCGCCAGGAACGTTCGGTGGAGCCATTACTCCTGTTGGACGATGTTTTTAGCGAACTCGATCCTGTTCGCAGTTCCCGGCTCCTCGCCCTTCTTCCCGAGGGTCAAACCCTCGTGACCACGGCGTCGCCACTTCCCGAGGCCATGAGCCCCGCTGCGGTGATCGACCTCACCGGAACACACTGATGTCCCGCGACGTGCCTCCCTCGTCACTAGGGGAGCTTCTGAATGCACTTGCTGGACGCCTCCGGCGAGTTGACCTGCGCGTGATCGATGAGGCTCGACGGATCTGGCCGACCGTGGTGGATCCGGTGTTCGCCGAGCACTGCCGGGTCGAGATGATCAAGGATCACGTGTTGATTGTGAGCGTGCCTTCCGGTGCGTTTGCTCAGCAAATTCGCCTTCGCGAGATCACAATTTTGAGCGGATTTTCTTCCCTGGGCGAGAGCGCACCGACCTCACTCAAAACAGTTCTCAAATAGTGCGAAAACCCAAGAAAAATAAGCGCTTTCAGGTCCCGATTGCGTTCGAAAGTGACACGCTGTCGGGTAGGATTAAAGCGTTAAATCGCTGATCGCGGCGCCGCCTTCGGCGCCCCCAAATTTTGATGTGAAAGGACTCCTGCGTGGCCGAAAAGACCAAAGGGTCGCCTAGCTATAGCGCTAGGGATATCACCGTTCTAGAAGGCCTGGAACCAGTCAGAGTTCGCCCTGGTATGTACATCGGATCAACCGGTCCGGCCGGGCTTCACCACCTGATCTGGGAAGTCGTCGACAACTCCGTGGACGAGGCGATGGCCGGATACTGCACTCACATCGACGTCACACTCACCAAGAACGGGAGCTGCCGTGTCGTGGACGACGGACGAGGTATCCCCGTCGACGAACACCCCCAATACAAGGGAAAGTCCGCCGCCGAGGTGGCCCTCACCGTGCTGCACGCCGGAGGTAAGTTCGGCGGAGCGGGGTACAAGATCTCGGGTGGACTCCACGGTGTGGGCGTCTCGGTGGTGAACGCCCTCTCGACCGAGCTGCACCTCGAAGTCGACCACGACAACCACCACTACGAGATGACATTCCGCGACGGCGGCAAGCCGCAAGGAAAGCTCATTGTGACCGGACCAGCGCCGCGGGGGCGCACCGGCACGACCATCACCTTCAAGCCCGACCCCACGATCTTTGAAGAAGTCGAGTTCCGAGCTCAAACTGTCACCGAACGACTGCAGATCTACGCGTTCTTGAACAAGGGCCTGGAGATTCGCTTCACCGACGAGCGCCCGGGCAGCGAGGCCAAAGAGACGTTCAAGTACAACGGCGGCATCGTCGACTACGTACGTCACCTCAACAACTCCAAGGAGTCCCTCTTTCGCAAGGTCGGATACCTGGAGCAGACCGAAGAGGACCAGGAGCTCGAACTCGCCTTTCAGTGGAACACCGGGTACTACGAGGGCATCTACTCCTTCGCGAACGGCATCTCGACCGTGGAAGGCGGGATGCACGAAGAGGGTTTCCGCAAGGCCATCACCAACGTGGTCAACCGCTACGCGCGCAAACGCAACCTGCTGAAGGAAAAAGACGAGAACCTCAAGGGAGAAGACATCCGCGAGGGCTTGACCGCCATCGTCTCGGTGCGACTCCACAGCCCCCAGTTCGAGGGTCAGACCAAGGGCAAGTTGGGCAACGTGTCGATTCGCTCCATGGTCGAGCGCGCAACGAATGAGAAGTTGGCGGACTGGCTCGAAGAGAATCCCCGCGAAGGTGGCCAGATCGTCGCCAAGGCGATCTCCGCATCCCGCGCGCGCATGGCCGCCCAGGGGGCGCGTGACCTCACGCGTCGAAAGAACGCGCTCGACGGGGCCGGTCTGCCGGGAAAGCTCGTCGACTGCTCGTCCAACGAGCCGCGCGAGTGCGAACTCTTCATCGTGGAAGGTAACTCCGCGGGAGGGTCCGCTAAGGATGCCCGCGATCCTCGCGTCCAGGCGATTCTGCCGATTCGCGGCAAGATTCTGAACGTCGAAAAGGCGCGCACCGACAAGATCTTGAAGAACACCGAGATCCAAGCCCTGGTCTCGGCGATCGGTGCCGGGGTCGAGGCCGAGTTCGACCTCTCCAAGATCCGCTACCACAAGATCATTCTGTTGGCCGACGCCGACGTGGATGGCAGCCACATCCGCACCCTGCTGCTCACGTTCTTCTTCCGTCAGATGACCGAGCTCGTCAATAACGGACACGTCTACGTGGCTCAGCCACCTCTGTACTCCACGCTGGTGGGCAAGGAGAAGGTGTACCTGCACGACGACACCGAGAAGAACAAGTTCTTGTCAGAGCACCCCGATCACAAGAACGAGTTCCAGCGCCTGAAGGGTCTAGGCGAAATGGACTTCGACGAACTGCGAGAGACCACCATGGACTCCACCAAGCGCGCGTTGCTGCAGATCACGGTCGAACAGGCCGCCCTGGCCGATGAGGTCTGCTCGATTCTCATGGGCGACGACGTGCCCCAGCGACGCCACTTCATTCAGACGAACGCCAAAGACGTTCGTTTCCTCGACATCTAGAGAGGGTCTATGCCACGTTCTACGAAGGGCTCCGGATCAGGCACAACGCCACCGAGCGACGAGGTGGTGCTCGGCTACATCGAGCCCATCGAGATCAACCTGGAGATGGAGCGCTCATTTCTCGAGTACTCCATGTCGGTCATCGTCCAGCGCGCGCTGCCCGACGTGCGCGACGGTCTAAAGCCGGTGCATCGCCGCGTCCTCTACTCGATGTTCGATCAAGGCCTGCGGCCCGATCGACCCTTCGCCAAGTGCGCCAAGGTCGTGGGCGACGTCATGGGGACCTATCACCCGCACGGTGACACCGCGATCTACGACGCCATGGTGCGCATGGTGGTCGACTTCTCGATGCGCCACCCGCTCATCAGTGGACACGGCAACTTCGGCGGCACCGGGCCCGACGAAGGTGCGGCCGCGATGCGCTACACCGAGTGCCGACTCGCCCCGCTGGCCCTCGAGATGCTCGACTCCATCGACGAGGAGACCGTCGACTTCTACGCGAACTACGACAACTCGACCCAACAGCCCTCGGTGCTGCCGTCGCGTTTTCCGAACCTGTTGGTGAACGGCTCTCAGGGCATCGCCGTGGGCATGGCGACCAAGATTCCGCCGCACAACCTGGGCGAGGTGATTGACGCGACGCTGCACCTCATCGCGAATCCCGACGCGTCGTCCGACGACTTGATGAGGTTCGTCAAGGGTCCCGACTTTCCCACGAAGGCCCAGATTCTGGGCCGCCAGGGGATCCTCGACGCGTATCGCACGGGACGGGGATCGATCAAACTGCGCGCGGTCGCTGAGATCGAAGAGAACGCCCGCGACACCCGCATCGTGGTCACGGAGTTTCCCTACGAGGTCTCCGTCGAGTCGATCGAAGAAAAGATCTACGACCTCGTGAAGAACGGCGAACTCGAGGGCATCGCCGCGGTTCAGAACGACTCGGCTGGTCGCCAGGCGCGTCTCGTGATTCGTCTCAAGCGAGACGCCAACGCGAACGTGATCTTGAACAAGCTCTATAAGAACACGTCACTGCAGACCACCTTCGCGGTGAACATGCTCGCGCTGGTTGACGAGGTGCCGCGCACGCTTAATCTCGCTCAGGCTCTCACGCACTACGTGGCTCACCAGATCGATGTCGTCACGCGGCGCTCGCAGTTTCGCCTGCGTAAAGCCGAGGCACGAGCGCACATCGTCGAAGGACTCCTACGGGCCATTGACATGCTGGACCAAGTCATCGCGGCGATCCGCGGATCGGACGACCGTGCCGCGGCGCGAACCGCCCTGATGGGAAGTCCCTTTGACTTCACCGAAGAGCAAGCCAACCACATCTTGGACATGACCCTCGGTCGCCTCACGCGTCTCGGTCGTACGGAGCTGGAAGACGAGATGGCCAAGCTGCGCGAGACGATCGCCGAGCTGCAGTCGATCCTGGCGAGTGACGCCAAGCTGCGTGGCGTGATCAGCGACGAGCTGACCGTCGTGCGCGACAAGTACGCCAACGCGCGCCTCACCCAGATCGTCAACGACCCGGGCGAACTCGGCGTTGAGGACTTGATCGATGACGAGGAGATCGTTCTCACGGTGACCCGGGCGGGGTACGTGAAGTCGGTCGCGGCCGATGCCTTTCGCACCCAAGGCCGCGGAGGACGCGGGGTGCAGGGAGCGAAGTTGCGCGACGAAGACTTCGTCGATCAGATCATCCACACGAACACCCACGCGTATCTCCTGCTCTTTTCGAACCGTGGGCGAGTGTTTCGTCTGCGCGGACACGAGATACCGATGAAGGACCGCACCGCCAAGGGCACCGCGATCGTCAACTTGCTGAACCTGCAGCCCAACGAGTCGATCCAGGCGATCATCGCCACGGCCGACTTTCCCGACGACAGGTTCCTCGTCTTCGCGACGTCCAACGGTACGGTGAAGAAGACCGCTCTCAGTGAGTACGACAAGTCGCGGCGCGAGGGCTGGATCGCCATCAACTTGCGCGATGGCGATGAGGTCGTTCGCGTGGTGCCTACCGGTGGTGACGACGACCTCATGATGCTTACGTATCGCGGAATGGCGATTCGCTTCTCGGAGGGCGAGGTGCGTGAGATGGGCCGCGACGCCACGGGCGTGCGGGGCATCAAATTGCGCGCCGACGATAAGGCGATCTCGCTCGATGTCGTACGCGACGACGCCGACCTGTTCGTGGTGACCGACACGGGCTTTGGCAAGCGCGTCAAGACCGAGCGCTTCAACCGCCAGGGTCGCGGTGGCCAAGGCGTGCGCGCCATAAAGTTGACCGCGGCTCGAGGTTTCGTGGTGGCGGCTTTCATGGTGCGCCTCGACGACGATGTCTTGTTGGCGTCCGACGGGGGAGTGCTCATTCGCACGAGCGTGCGCGAAGTGTCATCCCAGGGTCGCGACGCCACCGGTGTCCGGGTGATGAACTTGGACGAAGGTCACTCGGTGGCGGCCGTGGCGCTCGTGCCAAGCGAGGACGACGAGGCCTAGTCCTCGCTCGACTCCCACGCTTGGCGTAGGGCGTTCGCGATCGCTTCGGCACCCTGGGCTCCGGACACCAAGAGCCGGCGGTCGAGGACGAAGGCCGGCACTCCGCTCAGTCCGAGGTCGCGGGCTTCTCGTTCGTCGTCGCGCACGCTGTCCACAAACGACTCGCCCTCCCATAAGTCCGGTGCGCCGGTGACCCCGAGCTCATCGGCGAGGGCGTTCAAGGTGTCGTGATCAGAGATCAGTCGTCCCTCGGTGAAGTAGGCCCGAAATAGCCGCTCTCTCATCGCCGCCCCACGTCCCTGGGTGGTCGCGAGGTCGATGAGGCGGTGGGCGTCAAAGGAGTTGGCTCGTCGTACGGTCTCAAACGACAGAGTGAGACCCAGTTGCGCGCCCTCAGCGGCGAGTCGCGCGTTCATCGTTCGGGCGCGCTCGACCGGCATGTGGTACTTGGCCGCCAGGATCTCGTCGAGGGCTTCATCGCTCGAGGCGGGGGCCTCGGGATCAAGCTCGAAGGCGTGGTACGTGACGTCCACATCGTGTTCGAATTGTTCGATCGCTTGATCCAACTGAACGGATCCGATGTAGCAAAAGGGGCACACGACGTCGCTCCAGACGTCGACGGCAAGCGGAGTAGCCATGGCGCGAGCGTAGGTGCTGCAGGCCGTCATCTCACCGCGACAACTAAAATGATCGATCGCGAGAAAATCGCCTTCGAAGGACTTTGTATTTCCGCCATCACCTTCTGTGTGCTCGAGACGGCTAACGCCGTTGACGAGATCTGTACGGCCCCGGGCCGGAAATCGTCGCGCCGTCGCGGCACGCGACTCGTTGGGGAGTTCTCGTGCTAATCGTGCGGGACTTGGGGATCGAGATCGGACCTCGCCGGCTGCTTGAGCCGGTGTCCTTCGTCATCGGCAACGGCGAGAAGGTGGGTCTCGTTGGTCGAAACGGCGCGGGTAAGTCGACGCTGCTGCACGTGCTACTCGGCGAGCACCCCGAGCATCTACGCATTACCGGATCCGTCGCGGCTCAGGGCTCTCTCGCGCACCTGCCCCAAGAGCCCGTGGCGGGAGGACTCGGCGTCGAGCCCATCGGACTCAGCCACGTGCTCAGCGCGCGGGGCATCGACCAGTTGGACGCCGATATGCAACACGCGCGTCACGAGCTGGCCGCCGACCCGACCGATGAGACCATCGTGCGCTTCACCTCCCTCGAGGAGGAGTTTCGCGAGCGGGGCGGGTACGAAGCGGAGTCCGAAGTGGCGCGTCTCGCCGACGGCCTCGGGCTCAAGCAAGACCTACTCCTGGAAGGTCTCAACTCCCTCTCCGGTGGTCAGCGCCGCCGCGTCGATCTCATGCGGGTGCTCTACGAGCAACCCGAGACGATGGTGCTCGACGAGCCCACAAACCACTTAGATAAGGCGGCGAAGCGCTGGCTGTTCGACGAGCTCGAACAGTTCCGCGGTGCGGTGCTCGTGATCAGTCACGACCTGCCCCTGCTCGATCGATCGATCGACCGCGTGCTGGCGTTGCGCGACGGACAGCTACGCGAGTACAAGGGGAACTACTCGAAGTTCCTCCAACTCGAAGAAGAGCGTCGACTCTCCGAAGAGAAGATCGCGGCCCATCAGGACGCGAAGATCGACCAGTTCACCAAGCTGGCCGACTCGATGCGCGGACAGACGGAGAAGCGAGCACGTCTCGCCAAGGTGCTCGACCGGCGCGTCGAGAAGCTCAAGGACTCGCGCATCGAAGTGACCAAGAAAGAGAAGAAAGTTGTCTTTCGTCTGCCGGTGCCCCCGCGCAGCGGCGACGTGCCGATGACCGTGGACTCGGTGGCGGTGGCCTACGGCAACAACCACGTGCTGCGCGACGTGAACTTCATCACGCGACGTGGGGATCGAATCGTGATCGTAGGTCGCAACGGTGCCGGTAAGTCCTCGCTGTTGCGCTGCCTCGCCGGTACCCAGGAACAGGATGACGGCGTGGTGAAGTTTGGGGCCAACGTGACCGTGGGCTACTTCGCCCAGGAGAACGAACAACTCGACTTCAAAAAGACCGTGCTGGGCAACCTCGACAATTCAACGGTCGAGTCTGACGTGCAGCGCCGCTCGATGTTGGGCGCGTTTGGCCTGAAGGGTGCGGCAGCGCACCAAATGCCGGCCACGCTCTCGGGTGGTGAGCGCGCGAAGTTAGCCCTGGCGATCCTGGCGTCGTCGCGCGCGAATCTGCTCCTGCTCGACGAGCCGACCAACAACTTGGACCCCGCCAGCGTCGACGCGCTTGGCGAGATGATGCGTCAGTGGAAGGGCACGATCGTCGCGGTCAGTCACGAACGCGGCTTTGTCGAAGCGCTCGAGCCGACGCACGCCGTGTTGTTGCCCGAGGAGTACTTCGACATCTGGGACGAGGAGTACATGGACCTGATTGAGCAGCGCTAGTTCAGTTGAGGTGACGCTGGCTGGCCCAGTTCGAGAGTTGGTGGCGGTTCGAGAGTTGAAGCTTGCGCAACACCGACGAGACGTGGCTTTCGACCGTCTTGACCGAAATGGATAGTTCCGTCGCGATGTCGCGATACGAGTAGCCCCTCGCGATCAGGCGAAGGACCTGTCGCTCACGAGGCGTGAGAAGGTCCAGATCTGGGTCGATGTCACCCGCTTCAAGGTGGCGGCCTTCGAGGGAAAACGCGTCCAAGACGAACCCGGCGAGGCGAGGCGAGAAGACGGCATCACCCGCGGCAACCCGATAGATCGCGTCGAGGAGTTCGGGTCCCGAGATGTTCTTGGTGACGTACCCACGCGCTCCCGCGCGAATCACGCTGATGACGTCTTCGGCGGCGTCCGAGACCGACAAGGCCAGGAAACGCACTTCGGGCGCCGTGTCAACGACGCCTTTCAACACCGCGACGCCACCGCCGTTGGGCATGTGGACGTCGAGCAGCACGACATCGGGGCGACGCTCGAGAATGATCTCGATGGCGGCGTCAACTTCATCGGCTTCGCCCACGACGTCTACTGAACCCAGAAGTTCGCTGCGAATACCTTTGCGGATGAGCTCGTGGTCGTCGACGAGAAAGACGCGCGGTTGCATCTAGGTGCTTCGCGGCAACGTCAACTGCACTTCGGTGCCTTCGCCGATCGTGCTCTTGATCAACGCCTCGCCGCCGCGCTGGGCGATGCGCTGGCGAATGGACAGCGCTATTCCTTGTCGGTCGCTGACGACCTGCTCGGGGTCGAATCCCGATCCCTGGTCGCGCACAAACAAGTTGATCGTCGACTGTTCGACCTCGGCGTAGATCGAGACGAGATCTGAACCGGACCAGCGCGCCGCATTAATGGCCGCTTCGCGGCCCGCGGCCACCAGGGCCGCGACGCGCTCGTTGCTCTCGCAGTCGCCCACGACCACGAGGTCGACGCGCACGCCGTAGTCGTTTTCGATTTCGTTCTCGAGAGAGCGCAGGTCGCTGAGAAAAGTGCCCGAGTCGACTGATCCTTCAGGGTTGAACAGCCACTCGCGCAGTTCGCGCTCCTGGGTGCGCGCCAGGCGCTTGACAGCGCCCTCATCACCGGCGGAGCGTTCGATCAGGGTGAGGGTCTGGAGGACGGAGTCATGCAGGTGAGCGGCCACGTCGGCGCGCTCTTCCATGCGCACGCGCTGGCGTCGTTCACCCGTGAGGTCGTTCAACGTGGCGAGCCACCACGGGGCGAGCAGAATGAGTGCTCCGCCGATCAAGATGAGGGTGCCAAAGAGGGCCGCCGTGGTGTCCTTGCCGAACGATCCGCTGAGGTGGTGAAGGATCTTCAGTCCAAAGACGATGAAGATCACCCCCAGCGCCAGACGTAGCCAGAAGCTCCAGCGGGTGCGCGAGGCCGCCACACCGATGATTGGGGCCGACTTGGCGAGATCGTGCAAGTGAGTCAGTTCTTCGGGCGACGCGCCGCGCCAGACCCCGACCGCGCCAATCACCGTGAGAAAGAACGGCCACGCGTAGATACCAAGGTCCGGCATGCCCAGGCGATTCAAGACAATGAAGATCGCCACGATGGCCGCGACGCCGATGACGACGTTGAACACCTTGTTGCGGCGACCGACGAGGCGCTGAGCGATCGAGCGCGACTCATCAGATCGACGCACCCCGAGCCACAGCAACATGTAGAGCAGCAGGCCGACCCCCGACACCAAAGCGAGGAGGCAGAACACGATGCGCACGACGCGTTCGCGCACGCCCAGTCGAATGGCCAGACCCCCGCACACCCCACCGAGGATCGCGTTGTCCACACCTCGCATAAGAGGGCGGATCGGCACTCCGATCGTCGCGCGGGTGGGGGTCTCGGTACTCACGTCACTCCTGTGCAGTTGTCCCATCTAGTCTCGCACCGCACCATCGCGAGTGTCGTCGGGGGAAACCCTGAAGCACGTTGTTGCTCCCAGGGTGTCGTCGGGGTTCGCCCTGATGAGAGTGCAGAGTGCGAGAACTTACATTGGGACCATGGATGAGCCTCTAGAAACGACCCACATCGCCCCCGACCACGAGCCGGCCAAGCCCGAGCGAGGCGAGGCCACTTTGCACCGCAGCGCGACGAAGAAGGTCTTTGGCGGTGTCGCCGGTGGTATCGCCGAGCGCTTCGATGTGGACGCGAACATTGTGCGCGTGGTCTTCGTGGTGTTGGCCGTCGTCTACGGGCTCGGCATCGCGATCTACCTCGCCATGTGGGCGCTCATTCCTCGCGCCGACGCGCCCGAAGGCGACGTGGTCGAGGTGGAGGACGCCCCTCGCGTGCGGTGGTTGCGCTACGCGATACCGCTCGGCGTCGTGGTGCTCGCGGTGGTGGTCCTGGCGGCGTTGCACAACATGCCCGCCCTCGGACTGCCCTTCGCCATTCTGTGGTTGATCTTTTTAGTGGTGATCGTCGTGCTGGCCCTGTTTACACCGGCGCGACGCCTCACATTTCGCCGACTTCTCGGCCTGTTGTTTCTCGCCGGATTGAGCTTTTTGATCTTGCTGTCGAGCGTGTTCATCATCACGGTTCACGAAATCGGCGTGCCCCTGCGCGGCGGCAGTGGCCTCAAGCAGTGGGCGCCCACGACCATGGCCGAAGTGCAGCGCGTCTATCACGGGGCCATTGGTTCATCGACCATCGACCTCTCCCACGTGTCGTTTTCGGGTACCACGTACGTGACCGCGACCCAGGGCGTGGGCGTGCTCATCGTGGACGTGCCCCAGGGGGTGAAGGTGTACCTCAAGAGTCACGCGGGCTTGGGCAACGTGCAGAGCACGCAGTCGGCACCCACTGCGGTGCCGCCGACGGAACACCCCGGCGCGGCGCTGGTGATGAACCTGCAGGTGGGCATCGGCGTGATCGAAGTCCACCACGTCAACAACTCATTCCAGATCAACGGCAGGTACCGCTGAGCTAGTGGTGCAGTAGTGCAGCGGCGACTCCCGCGTGTAGATGCACGTACATCGGCGCCACGGCGACCTCGCTCCACGTCGTTGCCTTCTCGGTTCGGCTCGAGTAGGTGTAGATGGGAAGCAGCCACGTGGCGCCGTCGCGCAGACGAAATGCGCTGAGCGACAACGCGGCGCGCGCCAAGACTACGTGATCGATCGGTACGGATGATCCCGCGCCGGCGAGGGCGTGTTCGGCTGAGTTGAGACTCTTCACGCCGCCTCGCGCACTGACGAGCGGATAGGTGGCACTGGCACGAACCCGAAAGGCGGGGCCCTGGGCGAGGATCAGCTGGTTCTTCGATCCCACGGTGATGCTCAGCGTCTGATCGGTCGTTCGCGTGCCGAGCGTGACGATGAAGGTCGCCTGCTCTTGACTCTGCTCGGCCGGTGCGCCCGCCGCGTTCGTGATCGACACCGTGGACGACGAAAAGTCCGGCGAGGCAAGGCCGTAGGTGTATCCCAGTTTGCTCACGTAGCCCGACGCGTCAGCGATGAGCGTGGCGTGGCTCGGCATCGGCACCGATGCCACATGGGACTTCGTCGCGGGTGCGATCCGATACGTCGTGGACGAGTAGAACCACTGCGGAACCGGCGAGGTTTGATAGTCGAGCGAAGCACCGGAGTCGTTCCTGACGACCCAGTTGCTCCCCGAGTGGTGTAGCGCGCCCGTGTCGCCAAAGACCGCCGCGATGTGTCGCGCAGTACTCGCGCTCGACCCCGGGACGCCGAGTTCGTACACGGGGCTCGAACTCGTCTGAGTACCCAGGGACGCGCCCGCCACGAAGTTGACTCGTACTTGGGCTGCGGCGGCAAAAGTCGTTCCGGGCGTCGCCGGAACAGAGCGATAGGCGCTCTGAACGGCCAGCACGCTGAGGGTGGGGCCGCCCGCGACCAGGGCGAGTGTGCCCGCCGCGAGAGCGCCCGCGACCACGACTCCTCCCGCCAGGCGAACTTGGAGTCGGCGCCACCACGGCACGCGGGTCGAAGCAGGGGAGGTCGAGACAATGCGGCTGATCATCTCGTCGAGATGTCGCGGCTCATACGGGTCGCGCGCCGCGGGGTCGAGTGCTGCGAGGCGTTCGTCGATACTGCTCATTCGTCCTCCTTCCTTACTTGATCCCTGTCGTAGACGGACAAAACTTTCATCGGACCTGCGCGTCGTTGAGTAGTTCACGGAACCGCTGCTGGGCGCGCGAGAGCCGTACCGCGGCAGCGTTCGTGCTGATCACGAAGTACGAGCCGAGGGCGTGGGTGTCGAGTCCGTCCCAGGCGTTGAGCAACAGGATCTCCCGATCGTCCTCGGACAGCGTGGCGAGTGCGTGGCGCACGCTCTCGTCGGCGATCACGTGATCTTCGGCGGACGAGGCGTCACTCATCGGCACGAGTCGCGCTTCGAGGGCGCCGCGGCGGGTCTTCGAACGCCGCGCGTTGCGCAACACGTTGCGCGCGACCCCGAGCATCCAGGGCAACTCCGCGTCTTCGGGCACTCGATCGAGGCGCCGCCAGACGACGATCATGGTCTCCTCCACGAGGTCGTCGAGGTCGCTCGCGCTCAGGGGATAGAGGCGTCGACGGATGTAGTTACCTACGGCTCCGGAGTGTTCGTGGACGAGTCGGGCGAACCGAGCCTCCTCTTCAGCGCCCATGACTCCCCTCTGTCCGCTCGAGTCCGCTTCTTATCAGGTTTCTCAGAGTTCGAGGAGTCGAGATTCTTTCTCGGCACTCAACCAGTGGTCGGGCCATGGGCGATCCGCCCACCACTCGACGACGTCGTCGACGCTGTCCGAAAGTGGTCGCAGGGAGAGCCCCTCACTCAGGGCCAGCGAGGAGTCGAGGGCCATAGCGTTCGCGAGTTGCGCTGACCAGAGCGGAAACCGGCGCGTCAGTTCGGCTTCGGCGACCTGTTCGGGGCTGACCTGGCGCAGCACGGTATTGGGTGGGGCGATCTGGGCCGCGATCTCTTCGATGGTCTCGACGAAGCGCTGACCGACCATCGGGCCCGCAGTGTGAAATGCGCCCGAGCGCCCTTCTTCCGTTAGGCGTACGACAAAGTTCGCGAGGTCACGCGCGTCGATCCACTGAAAGTACGAGTCACTCGGACCCGGCACGGCGATCACGCCGCCGCGTCGCACACGCTCCACCCAGTACGGAAAGCGCAAGGTGGCGTCGAAGGCGCCCACGACGTACGTCGGGCGAACCATCGTCGAGTGATCGCCAAAGTACGCCCACCCGGCTCGCTCACTCGCGGCCTTGAGCGGACCGTACGCCTCGCCGATGGGCGCGTTGAGATCCTCCGGATCGTCGTCGAGCTCGAGGCGATCTTCGCCTAAACCCGGTTCGCTTGGTTCACGGTACGCCGAGATCGACGAGATCTGCAGGTAGTGCCCCCCGCGACTCTCCAGTGCGTTCGCCAGACGCTCGACGTCGCTCGGACGATAGGCGGTGACGTCGATGGTCGCGTCGAAGGAGTGTCCCGCGAGAGCGGCGAGGTGACTCTCGCGATCGCCGACAAGCCGCGTCACTGACTCGGGCAAATCGCTCGGCGTAATCCCGCGATTAAAGACGCTGACCTCGTGACCGTGGTGCCACGCGGACCACGCGATCGAGCGACCAACGAACGACGTTCCACCGATAATGAGCATCTTCATGTGGCCCCCTTCGGGGCTCACCCTAGCGGCCGATATTGTCGCGCACGAACCTCAGAACCTCGATGGCTACCTGCAGATCATCCTTGGCGACCTTGCTTTCAATGTCGCGATTGAGCAGCTTCAGACTTCGGACGATGGCTTTGGCGTAGGCGTCGCCTTTGGCTGTCAGGTGGACGTGGCGACGTCGCGCGTCATCGGGATCGGTGACCAGAGTGGCGTACCCCCGGTCGATCAGTCCGGTCACGACCTTGCGAGAAGCCTGTCGCGAGGTGCCCGTGAGATCCGAGAATGCTCCGAGGGAGTGGGGTCCCCACGAGAAGAACCGAAGTGCCAGTCCGTCGCTGCGCCGATACTCGCCGTACCCCTGCGTGGCGAGACTGTCGCGCAGCGCGCGCAGCCAGCTGCGTCGGGCGAGGGCCAAGGTATCCCCGAAGAGCATCGGTTCAGTTTCGGCCATGCAACGAGGCTAACATTTAGGCAACCTGGTTGCATAAACTGGCACCGTAGGCGAGGAGGAGAAGTCATGACCCGCTCTCTACAGTCTCGGCTGTCGACGCTGATCCTCTCGACGGTCGTCGCGAGCGCGACGCTGGTGGGATGGTCCGTCGCAACGAGCGCGCAGGGCAGTGCGGCAACGACGTCCGGCTGCTCATCACCGGGAACCTCCGCGACGTTGAGCGTGAAAGTGAATGGCTTCACGCGAAGCGTTATCGTGCACCTCCCCAAGGGTTCGTCTGATAGCGCTCCACTCGCCCTGGTACTCAATCTGCACGGCAGCGGAACCACGGCGATCGACCAGATGCTCTTTACGGGCATGAACAAGACGTCAAATCACGACGGCTTCATCGTTGCCTACCCCCAGGGGCTGATCACCGACGGCTCGGGCTTTGATTGGAACATCCCCGGCGTGCCACTGATTGGGGGGCGGGCGGTGCCCAAGGGTTCGGCCAACGACGTGAGTTTTCTTACCAAACTCGTGGGCATGCTGGAGGCCCGATACTGCGTCAACAAGGACGAAATTTACGCCACTGGATTCTCGGGTGGGGCGCGCGAAGTCAGTCAGCTGGCCTGTGACGACTCGAGCATCTTTGCGGCCGTAGCCCCGGTGAGCGGCCTACGTCGGCCCGACCCCTGTCCCGCCACACGCGCGGTTCCCATCATCTCCTTTCACGGCTCGGCCGATCCGGTTGATCCCTTCAACGGCCACGGCCAGGCGTACTGGACATACTCGGTGCCGAGCGCCGAACTCAAATGGGCAAAACAGGACGACTGTTCCGTGACGCCGTCAACGACGACGGTCGCGAAGAACGTCCAACTCACGACCTACGACAAGTGCGCGAACGGGGCGAGCGTGGAACTCTACGACGTCGAAGGCGAGGGACACGAGTGGCCCGGCGGACCCGTCTTGCCCGCCGCGCTCACCTCGGTGTTGGGCCCCCAGTCCCAAGCCATCGGTGCGAACGACCTGATGTGGGCCTTCTTCGAGGCGCACCCGCTGTCGAGTTAGAGAAATCCCAGGCGCGACAGGGGCCACAGGCGAAAGAAGGCCTTGCCGATGATCGACGACTTCGGGATAGTTCCCCAGTAGCGACTGTCGCACGAGTTGGACTCGTTGTCGCCCATCATGAAGTAGTGGTTCGCCTTGATGTGGGTCTTGGTTATTGGCTTCGCTCCGATCTGAGCGACGTGGGTCCAGGGCTGGAGAAGAACTTTGCCGTTGACGTAGATGGTGTTGCCCTTGGACCAGATCGTCTGGCCCGGTAGGCCGATCACGCGTTTGACGAGGTCGGCTACGTCGTCGCCACACTCGGTCGCCACCGCCTTGGGGGCCCGAAAGACAAGTATGTCGCCGGTGTGGATCGTGCCGAACTCGACGCTCAACTTCGACACAACGATGCGATCACCGACCTGTAGGGTCGGCTCCATCGAGCCCGAGGGGATAAAGAAAGTCTGAAAGACGAAGGTACGAATGAGGATCGAGACCACGACGGCGATGACGATGACGATGCCCCACTCGGTCAAAGAGCGCCTCGTCGAACGCTTCTTCGCTTCAGGTACTACGGGTGCCTCTTCGACTTCAGAGGTGGTAGGGGGAACAGACACTCGTTCCACAGTAGTTGGCGAAGATGGGCAACTTCCTTCGCAACGACTGCGCGTGGTGCAGCGCGCTTAGCCCTGGGCGAACTCCCAGATGTGGCCGTCGGGATCGGTGAAGCTGGCGGTACGAATACCCCAGGGTCGATCCATCGGCCCGTTCAAAAGGGTGATGCCCCGCCGGGCCAACTCTTCACACGCCGCGTCCACGTTGTCGACCGGCACGGTGAACTGGAACTTCGAACCCGAGGACGCCGCGGCGACGACAGCGGGGGCGATGAGCTCGGGCGCCTCGGTGACGTCGAGCAGATTGATCATCAGATTGTCGAATTTGACGACGGCGGAGTTGTCGTCTTCGTACACCGTCTCCAGTTCTAAGACCTCGTGATAGAACGCTTTGGCTCGATCGACGTCTTCAACAAATAACGTGATGACATCTACGTGGGGCGACCAAACTGACATATCACGATCTCGATTCACTTGGCGGGCGTGCCACCCGACATTAGTGATTCGCTAGGGCACCAGGATGCGTTGGAATCTGCGCGCGGCGAAGGTGAGTCCGACGAGCGCGATCGCCACGAGATAGCCCGCGCGCATCAACATGATCCATTGGAACTGGCCCAGGTCGAGTCCCCGCAACAAGGCGGCTGACTGGTAGAGGGGCGAAAACGACACAATCGCGCCGAGCCACGCGGGGTACAGCGTGATGGGAAAGAACGTCGCCGAAAAGAGAAACAGCGGCAACTGAACGAGGGCCACGAGATCGAAGTCCTGCCACGATCGCATGAACGTGCAAGCCGCAAGCCCCGCGCAGCTAAAGGTGAAGCTGGTGAGGATCGCCGCCGGCCAACAGAGGATGACCCACGGCGACGCCGCGTCACCCAGGAGCGCCATGCAGACGAGGAACGACGCACCGTACAGGGCCGCTCGCGCGAGCGCCCACCACACCTCACCCAGCGCGACGTCCGTCACGTCCAGGGGAGTGGAGAGTATCGCGTCGTAGGCGTGGGAGATCTTGAGTCGAAAGAACGTGTTGAAGATCGAGTCGATCACGGCCCCGTTCATCGCTGAGGTGGCGAGCATGCCGGGTGCGACGAACGTGGCGTAGCTCACCAGGTGGCCGTTGACGGGAATGCGGCCCACGAGGTGATTGAGTCCGATGCCGATGCTCAACAGGTAGAAGAGCGGTTCGAAGAAGCCTGACACCAGCATCAACCACTGCGATCGATACACCATGAAATTGCGCTCGAAGACATGAAGGGATCGCCGCGATCCGAAACGAGGCAGCGTGCGCGTCAACATCAGTCCACCAACCGACGTCGCATCGTCCGACGGCCCATCACGATTCCCGTCGCGGCGAGCCCGACAAGGACCGCCACGTGGGCGAACAATGGGCCCGGCTCGACGTGTCCGTAGGCGACGGCGCGGGCTAAGGCCACGCCGTGGTACAGCGGCATTACTTGCACAACGGGTCGCAGATAACCGGGATACGACGACACGGGATAAAAGGTGGCGGAGAACAGAAACATGGGAACGAACGCGAAGCGGTAGATCGCGATGAAGGAGCCATCCGATTGACAGCGCGCGGCGTAGGCGACGAGGGGGGCGGAAAAGGCCAGGGCGACCAGAGCGCCGACGAAGGGCAATGTCAGGGCCCACCACGATTCGAGGGCGCCGAACGCACCGATGACGATGGTGTAGAAGATTCCGACGGAAAAGGCTCGTGAGACGACCCAGGCCAGCTTGCCGTAGAAGATGTCCTCGGGTTCTAGGGGAGTCGCGGCGGCCGCGTGATAGGTGCGAACCCATTTGAGTGCGGCCAGCACCGGCCATAACGACTCGCCCTCGCCTAGCTGCATCGCCGTTGTGGCGAGCAAACTGGGTGCAATGAAGTGCAGGTAGGTCTGGCCCTGCACCAAGCCGGTGTGCTTCGTGACGAGGTGCCCCACGCCGATGCCCAGCGACGCGAGAAAGAAGATCGGGAACAACACGTTGCTCGCCACCGATCCGCGCCACGTTTGGGCGTAGAAAGTCGCGTGATAGTGCCAGCTGCGCAGCCAAGCCGGCGAGTGAACGTCGGTGCCCGTGGCCATCTAGTCCACCAACGTCCGACCGGTCAGCCGTAAGAACACGTCCTCAAGTGAGCTGCGCCGCACCAGCTCGCTCGCGGGCACGATATTGGCGGCATGAAGATCGGCCAACGTCTCGTCGCCCTGATCGACGTAGAGCAGGATCCGATCGGGCAAGATCTCGACGCGTTCGGCAAAGCTGGAAAGCGGCAGATCAATGTCATCGTGGGACTCGACGTCAAAACGCAGTTCGACGACTTCTCGCGTCGAGTGACGAGCGATGAGATCGCGCGGGGGGCCCTCCGCCACGATCGAGCCGTTGTCCATGACGACGAGGCGGTCGCAGAGCTGCTCGGCTTCATCCATGTAGTGCGTGGTGATGATAAGTGTGACGCCCTCGCGCTTGAGTCGATACAGCCGTTCCCAGAGGAGGTGGCGGGCCTGCGGATCGAGGCCCGTGGTGGGCTCATCGAGGATCAACAGCTCCGGCTGATTGATGAGGGCACGAGCGATGGTGAGTCGTCGTTTCATCCCGCCCGACAGATCGTCGACCTTGTCGTTGGCCCGCTCCGTGAGCTGCGCGAACTCCAAGAGTTCATTGGTTCTCTCGCGAATGGTGCGACGAGGGATATCGAAGTAGCGCCCGAACATCTCAAGGTTCAATCTCACTGACAGCTCGAGTTCGAGCGTGTCTTCCTGGGGAACCACGCCAAGTCGTCCTCGGATGTTGGGGCCGTGCTCTCGAGGGTCGAGACCAAGAATCGACAGTGTGCCCGATGTGGGCTGCGAAACGGCCGAGATCATGCGCATGGTGCTGGTCTTGCCGGCGCCGTTGGGACCGAGGAAGCCGAAGCTTTCGCCACGATCAATGGCGAAGCTAATCCCCTTGACCGCCGCGAAGTCGCCGAATTTCTTGACGAGATCGTGCGCCTCGAGTATGGGGCCGGTTGTCATTGTCACTTGGCGGCACTCCCTGAGCCGTCGGTCGTCGAGAAGTCACTCCCGACGCGCCCGCGTGTCGTTTCGTCGCCGCACAGTAACTCGACGTTGTTACTTCGGCGGCGGGGTGGCACCGAGCGGTCCACCAAAAACGCAGAGTTCGAAACTATCAGTCTCGCCCCAGAGCGGTGAGTTTTTGTAAAGGAAATGTCATCGTCGCCCGCGCCGGGGATCTATGTTGTGGGCGACTGCGCCCCGATCTCCGGTCGCGTCGAGGAGGTCACATGTCACGCAAACTGTTGGCCGAATTTCTGGGTACTGCGCTCCTTGTGTTTTTCGGCGTCGGCGTGGCGACTCTTAGCTTCGGCTTCGGCGCGGCCGGTGCCAGCTTCATCGCGGGTGTAGTGGCCACTGCTCTGGCCTTTGGGCTGACTTTGATGGCGCTCGCCTACTCCGTTGGTCCCATATCGGGTTGTCACGTGAATCCCGCGGTCACGATCGGCGCATTGGTGGCCGGGCGCCTCTCGCTGAAGGATGCGATTGGATACTGGGTGGCGCAGTTCGCGGGCGGCATCGCAGGAGCATTGGCTCTCTGGGGGGTCTTTTCGACCTCCCCTTTGTACAGTCGCACGGCGACTGGTCTCGGCACTGACGGCTGGGGTGCAGCGAGCCATATTCACATCGGAGCCGGAGGCGCCTTTGCCGCCGAGGCGATCTTGACGGCGCTCTTCGTTTTCGTGATCCTGAGCGTGACGAGCAAAACGGCCCACGTGGCGACCGCCGCCATGGTGATAGGACTCACCCTCACCGCCATTCACCTCGTCGGAATACCCGTTACGGGCACCTCGGTCAACCCCGCGCGAGCCCTGGGCCCGGCCCTCGTGGTAGGTGGTACGGCGATTCGACAGGTGTGGCTCTTCATCGTGGCGCCGCTCGTGGGCGGGGTTCTCGCGGCGCTGCTCTATCGGGTCTTTCACTCTGCCGACGGAGATCCAGCTAACTAGGAGTCACCGAAATGGTGGGCGAGGGGGTCTGAGGTTCCATAGTTTCTGGGACACCAACTATCAGAGTTTCTGGGACACTTCGACCCACGGAGGTGTCCATGGAGCTAGCCAAATATGCGGTGACCGCAGTGCTCA
>Ga0210387_10000860_pt1 | contig 22276 bp, 22 predicted proteins | sample IncBWC7OmetaG_FD_160108 | JGI IMG/M metagenome (GOLD analysis project Ga0210387, IMG submission 160108) | Forest soil microbial communities from Barre Woods Harvard Forest LTER site, Petersham, Massachusetts, United States - Inc-BW-C-7-O ...
GCTGTCGCTGATCACGACTTTCTTCCCGGCCTTGGGTGCCTCGCTGCACGGCGCCCTCGCCCAATCGGAGGCCTATCGACTGTCGACGACCTCGGAACGGCTGGCCGTCGAACTGCAGGATGCCGTGAGCAGCATTCGCGCCACGCTCGATATTCGCCACGAATCGCCGAGCATCGAGGCCATCAAGGGGGCGATCGGCGCGGCAATCGAACTGATCATGGAGGAGCACCAGGATTGGCACATGCTGGTGCGGCCGCATCACCTTCCGCTCGCCTGACGGTAGTATGATCTGTCCTGTCCAACCACCGGGAGAACTCCATGAATCTAATTGATCCGCGTCGAATCGCCTCATTGCTGCTGGCAGCGGGATGTGCAATCGGTTGCCTGTCGGCGAGCGCCGCCGATGTCGTAGTGAAATTGACCGGCGATCAAGAAGTACCGCCCGTCACTTCCGCCGCAACCGGCGCCGGGACCATCGTCATCAGCAGCGACGGCGCGGTGAGCGGCAGCATCAAGACCACCGGCATCGAGGGCACCGTCGCGCATATTCATCTCGCCGAACCCGGAAAGAACGGACCTCCCATCATCTCCTTGACCCAGACGGCGCCGAATGTTTGGTCCGTGCCCGCGGGTTCCAAACTGACGGCCGAGCAATACAAAAGTTTCAAGGACGGGAATTTGTACGTGAACGTGCACAGTGCGGATCACAAGGGCGGCGAAATCCGCACACAGCTCAAGCCCTAAGTGTCCACGCCACATGCGATGCTGACCGAGCAAGCGGCCCGGCTGTATCGCAACGCGGGATTATTCGCCTATGGATTTGCCCGCGGCAAATTGCGGGGCGACCCGGTATACCGCGCCACCTTGGAGCGTGGATTGCTCCTGGGGCGCAGCCGCATATTGGACTTGGGTTGTGGTCAAGGTCTGTTGTCCGCGTGGCTGCGCGCCGCGGCGGCGAACTTCGAAAACGGCGGCTGGCCGCCGGGTTGGCCGCCCGCCCCGCGACCCAGGTCGACGCGCGGAATCGAATTGATGGATCGCGAGGTGGCGCGAGCGCGCCGGGCGCTCGGTGCCGGCTGCGAGATATCGCAAGGCGACATTCGAACCGCGGACTTCGGCAGCGCCGATGCCGTCGTGATCTTCGATGTGCTGCAGTACTTAGGCGAGGAAGAACAAATTCGGGTGCTGCGCCGCGTGCGCGCCGCATTGCCGGCGCACGGCTTGCTGCTGCTGCGGGTCAGCGACACCGGCGGTGGCATGCGTTTTCGCTATGGGCAGTGGATCGACAAGGTCGTCATGCTTTGCCGTGCTCACACATTGGTGGATTTACACTGCCGCAGCGTTTCGCAATGGCGCGAAGTCCTGGGTGAGTGCGGATTCGACGTGCAGGCGGCGCCCATGAGCGAGGGCACTCGTTTCGCCAATGTGCTGCTGATCGCCCACGCGAAATGAATGCGGCGCTTACTTTTCGTCCTGATGCTTGCGCGCACGCGCCACCAGAAACGGCAGCAGCTCGCGCGCCGCGGCCAAGCGCTGCGCCTCGATGGGCGCGCTGCTCCAATCGGTGATGCCGAAGAATTCCCGCAGTTGCCGGGCGCCCACCGGGTATTTTATCCCGGCGAATGCCGCCGATCCTTGCATGCCGGGATTCATACCCAGATCCTTGGCGGCCGCGATGATTTCCTCGTCGCTTGCCGCGAGCAACTCCTCCTCGAACTGAGCGGCGATCCGCGTCAGCATGAGCTGCGGCCAATCGATGTTCATTCTTGTCGACATGTCAGTCCCTCGCGAATCAAAACCCGTCGCATGCGCTTTCTGGCTGAATCGTACTCGGTGCTGGAAATACCGATTGCCGTGCGGATTTGTTCAGCCGACAACCCTTCGCCGATGCCGGCGATGATTTGCAGCACCACCGGGTCGTCGGCAAACAGCCGATCAATCGCAGCCAGCTCCTGGAGAGCCGCCATCGTTCGCTCGGGATCCGGGGCCGGCTCGCGCGGCTCGGCTGCCTGGGCGCGTTGATAATGAAGCTCCCTGCCGGCACGGCGCCAATGTTCGCTCTTGAGACTGCGCATCACGCCCGCGACAAAGACCACCATCGACAAGCCTTGCGGTTGTCTTCGCGACCCGTCCAATACCCGAGCGAAGGCTTCCTGCAGCAGATCGGCCCAACCCACGTCAGCCGGCAGGCCGCGGGCATGCCAGCGTGCAATGGTCTTTAATCGCAGCAGATCCATGTCGCTGACCAGATTCTGCGCCCGCGCGGCCTGTGCCGGCGTCTCGGCAAGTATGGGCACGAGCATTTTTCTTTGCGGCATGAAAAACAACCTCTGACCAAGTATGCGCAGTTGCAGCCTGCACGCGGACAACCGGCAGGATTATTTTTTCCGTTACACTGAGGGTTGCCCATTATCCAGTGAGACCCCATGAATCATCCGACCAGGCTTCTGGCAAGCGCGGCATTGGCATGCCTGCTTGCGCCACTCGCGTCTGCCGCCGAATCAGCCGTCAGAAAACCGATCACGCACGAAGCGCTTTGGATGATGAAACGCGTCGGGGCTCCGGTGGTCAGCCCGGACGGCAAATGGGTGGTCTATTCCGTGGTGGAGCCGTCCTATGAAGCCGACAAAGCCGCCACCGACCTGTGGCTGGTTTCATCCGATGGACTAAAGCCCCCACGCCGCATCACCAATACCAAGGCTTCTGAGGGCGATGTCGCCTGGTCGCCCGACAGCAGCCGAATCGCCTTCGTCACGAAACGCGAAACCGACGAGGTCGAGCAAATCTACATTCTCAATCTCGCGGAAGGCGGCGAAGCGCAGCGGCTCACCAATGTTTCCACGGGGGCGGCGGCTCCTAAGTGGCGTCCGGACGGCAAGGCCATATTGTTCGAGTCTCTGGTGTATCCCAACGCCGTGGATGATGAGGCGAACAAGAAGATCGCGGCCGAACGCAAAGCGCGCAAATACAATGTCCGCGCCTACGAGCATTTTCCGGTCCGCTATTGGAACCAGTGGCTGGACGACCGCCAGCCGACCATCATGGTTCAGGGCACCGAGTCAGGCGCCGCCAAAGACGTGCTGTCGCCCACGAAGTTGGCGCAGACGTCCGGGTTTTCCGGCTCGGAAACAGAGACCAGCGTCACCCTCGCCCCGCTGTGGAGTCCGGACGGCACCGAGGTGGTGTTCATCGCGACCACCGAACGCTGGCATGCGGCGTATGGACATGTTGGCTATCACCTTTATCGGATGGCGGCGCAGGGCGGCGAGCCCACGATAGTGACCCCCGCCTCCGGTGAATATATGGAAGCCACGTTCAGTGCGGACGGCAAAGCGCTTTTCTTCAAATATGAGCCGCAGGATGCCGAGGTTTATCATTTGCCGCGGCTCAAGCGCGTGTCATGGCCCGCGGGCGGCGAACCCATTTTGGTTGCCCGCGACTTCGACCGTGAGATAGCGCGCTACGCTCTGATGCCCGACGGCAAGCTTGCGTATCTTTTGGTACCCGACGCGGCAAAGGAAAATCTTTATCGCGTTTCCACGGAGGGCGGAAAACCGAGTTTAGTCATCGAGCCGGCCAGCGGCGGCTACACCTCGCTGCAGATTCCGGAAAAAGCCGCGAAGCCCGTATTGATTGCAAGCTACGGCAGCTCCGTGAGTCCGTCGGAGATCGTGCGCATGGATTTGGCCCGGCGCTCCCACGTCAATCTCACGCATGTCGACAGCGCGGCGGCTGCGGCCATCGATTGGCAGGTGCCGCAGGACTTTTATTTCACCAGTGCCAAGGGCCGGAACATACACAATATGATCGTGCTGCCGCCGGCGTTCGATGCGGCCAAAAAATATCCCTTGTTGGTGCTGATTCACGGCGGCGCGGCCAGCAACAATCCCGATCAAATCGGCTTGCGCTGGAACTATCACCTGCTGGCCGCCCCGGGCTATGTGATTCTCATGACCGACTACACGGGTTCGACCGGCTTCGGCGAGAAGTTCGCCCAGGCGATCAAGCTCGATCCGTTGCGCACGCCCGGCGATGAAATCAATCAGGCGGTTGACGAGGCCATCAAACGCTATGCCTTCATCGATGGCGCGCGGCTGTGCGCGGCGGGCGCGAGTTATGGCGGCCATCTCGCGAACTGGATCGAAGCCACGACGACGCGCTACAAATGCATCATCAGCCATGCCGGCGAAGTGGATCTCGCCAGCCAGTGGGGTACCAGCGACGGCATATACGGCCGCGAATTGACCAATGGCGGACCACCGTGGGGCGGCAGCCCGGTGTGGCGCGATCAGAGCCCGATCACCTATGCGGCCAATTGGAAAACGCCGATGCTGCTCAGCATCGGCGAGCGCGATTTCCGTGTTCCCTTAAACAACACCCTCGAGAACTGGAGCGCGTTGCAGCGAATGCAGGTGCCGAGCCGCCTTTTGGTCTGGCCCGACGCGTGGCATTGGATCACCAAGCCCGAAGATAGCCGCCACTTCTATGAGGAAGTACAGAAGTGGCTGGCTACCTATCTAAAGGACGCAGGCGCCAAATAGACGTCGGCGTCTTGGTTTGCTACCTCGACATATTGCTGGTGCGGTGAATGAAATCCGCCACATTGTCGTGCAGCAGCTTGAGCGATGCGTCCTTGGCGTACACCATGTGTCCCGAATCGTAGAACCGGTATTCGATATTCGATTGCAGATTCGCCGGGATGGGTAAGTGGTGCATTTCATAGACGCCTTGATAGAAAGGCGTCGCCAGATCGAAGTAACCGGCGTTCAGCTGAACCTTGAGGTTCGGATTGATCTTCATGGCATTGGCCAGGTCCGGCATGACGTTGGTTCCCTGCCGCGCTGAACCGCCGCGCTGATTTTGTCCCGGTTGCTGATGCTGAAAGTTCCAGCTGCCGAACGTCTGTATACTGGGCTTGAAGTTCTTGCCTTCGCCGTAATGCAACTCCTTGCGTGCGTATTCGTTGAACGCGGAAACATAGGCGGACCCAAGCGCCGAGGATTGCGGATCGTATTCCGCACGCTGAGCCAGGGGATCGAGATCAGGACCGGAGAAGCGCGTATCCAAGCGTCCGGTGGTGGTGCCGGTGTCGCCCTGCAGAGTCTGACGAAACTCACCGCCGTCGATACGCAAATCCGCCTTCAAGATGTAATCGACCGGCAGGCCGGTGTAGTCGTGCAGTTTGTCGGCCACGGCGCGCCGTTCCGCGGGGCTGAGCTCGGAGCCTGCCGCCAGCGCGCGCGCATAGTCGCCCATGGCGAATTGCTCGACCTCGGCGAGGAATGCCTCGAGATTCTCATGCTGGCTCGGCAGTTTTTTGTGGTACCACGCGCTCGCCGCATAAGTGGGCAGCACCGTCTGATACGGAACATCGATGCCGGGATTGCCGGTCGGACGATCGGGACTCAGATCGAAATTCAAGATCTGCGACAGCAGAATGACGCCGTTGAAATCAACCGAGCGTTCCCCCTCGAGCTGATTGATGAGCACCGCCGAGCGGGGCGTGCCGTAGCTCTCGCCGAACAAATACTTGGGCGAATTCCAACGCCCGTATTTCGACAAAAACTGCGAGATGAATTGGGCAAATGCGTAGGCATCCTGATCAACGCCGTAAAAAGCCTTCTCTTTGTCCTTGCCTGCAATGCGGCTGAAGCCGGTGCCGGGCGCGTCGATGAACACCAGATCCGTGACATCGAGCAGACTCGATGCGTTGTTGATCAAGGTGTATGGCGCCGCCGGCGTATGCCCGTCGGTCGGGGTAACGATGCGGCGCGGTCCGAAGGCGCCCATGTGCAGCCAAAAACTCGCGGAGCCGGGGCCACCGTTGTATACAAAGGTCACGGGTCGCGCGGCGCCGCCGTTCTTGAAGTAGGCGACATAAAACATCGAAGCCTCGGCGCTCGGATTCTTGGAGTCCCCTTGATCCTCGGAGGGTCCACCCTTATCGGCTTTCGGATCGCGCGGCACATCGTCCCAATCCCGGGGATGTACGATCAAGGTACCGGCGATGGCTTGATACGCAATGGCCTGGCCGCCAACGGTCACTGAACCTGTGCTGCTGACCGCCTCGGGTTTGAAAGGCTCGAACTTGCCGCCGTCTGCCTTCTCCGAATCGCCCTCCATTTTCTTTTCCGGTGGGTTCGGCCCGCCGGGCGCAGCCGTCAAAATACCCGGCGATGCCAATGCCAACGCGGCCACCAGGCTAAACCCTAAACAAAATCGATTCATAATCTTTTCCCCTCAAGGACTGCGGACCATATGTCGAGCGCGGAGTTTAGCCGTAGCTGGCGGGGGAAGTAAGCCTCGCCTATGCTGAAGCTTCCCCTGTGCTCACCTACGAAAAACTCTTCAGCGAGATGTCGATGAAACAACTGATTCAAGCCGCAGCAATGCTTGGCGCCCTGACGTCCTCTTGCATGGCCACGGCTGAAGCCCCGCAAGACAACAAGGACGGCGTGTATTTTCCGAGCCCTGTCATCCAGACCGAAACCGACGAATACACGCGCTATGAGCTATTGGCGCCGGAATCGGCGAGCTTCAAGATTTATTACGAGGTTTCCGCGACGACGGCAGGCGCGAAATTTTTTTATAACCCGATTCGCAAGGGTAGCTCCGCCAGCGACGAGAGCGTGTACGACGCCATGTCGGGGACAGCGCTGCATTTTGCAGTGGTCAGCGGCGAAGAAGCACGCAAGGACGCGTTGATGCCCAATGCGGATCTCACGACCGACTACATCAAAGTGACTTTGGCCCGGCCCGTGCCTGAAAATGGCCGCGGCCGCGTGGTGATCATCAAGACTTACAAGGATGCGAAGAGCTACTACGCCGACGGCAACATGATCGTCTTCAATCGGCCGCTCGGCATCAAACGCAATAAAGTGATTTTGCCGAGCGGCTACGAGGTTGTGGGATTGAGCGTGCCCTCGCAGATTTTGACCGAGAAGGACGGACGGATTGCGATCAGTTTTCTGCACGCCGGCGCGGGCGAGGCGCCGCTCATATTGCGCGCGGCAAAAAATGCGCAGATCGGAACCGCCGCGCTGCCCGGCGCGTTGAGCGAGAAGCGCAGCTGGGAATCGCCGTTCCAAGGCGAAACGGAGCGCGAACGGCTGTCGGAGCGCGCGCACCAGGACAGAGATATCGTGTATTTCCTGCAGCAACCGGAGACGCACGCGTTCCGCTTGTATCATGATTACACCGAATCTCGGGTGGGGGTGAATGGCTACGCGAATGTGGTGCGCGAGGGCAGCGTCGCGAGCCAGCCGTCTGCCATGATCCTCGATACCGGCGAGCAGCTAAAAACGCTGGAGATGAGCGGCGCGCAAATGGTGGCCTCGAAGATCAATGCGGGCGAAGCGCCGCCGCCCAAGGCTCGCGTTGTGGTGATTCCATTTGCGCCCATTCAGGCCGGGCAGACGCTGCGCCTGCGCATCGCTGAAACCTATACGGCGCCTGTGAGCTATCGGCTGGAGGGCGAAGAGTTGGTGTTCGATCGCAGTTTGGGAAGGCCGCGCAACGCCGTGGTCTTGCCGTCAGGCTGGTATTGCACGTACAGCGCGGAGCCGGTTACGGTGAGCCAACTGCCGGACGGACGGGTGCGGCTCGATTATTGGGATGATCGCCCGGAGGCGGTGAATGTATTGCTGAAGGCACGCAGGCGCATCAGCGAGCCGTCTTAAGGGTTGGTCTTGCCGACGATCGGTGACTGCGGATCCTTGGGCGGCGGCGTCGAATCCACCGGCACCAGCGGCAGATGATAAGCATCGACCTTGGTCTTGGCTTCTTGCTCTTGGCGCAGCTTATCCTGCGATACGCGCAGCTGCTCGCGGCTCTTCTCAAACTCCTCGGCACGCCTCGCCTCTTCGGCGGGGTCGGGGCGGCTGGCAAGCCGTTCGATGGCGATACGCGCATTCTGACATTCCACGTCGGTGCGCGCCTTGGCGGAATCGCGGTTGCACTTCATCAGAACGCCGTCGAGTTCGACCCGATCTTCCATGAGGTCGGAGACCGACAGAGGTGGAATCCGCCGCGGACCGCATGCCGCAGTGGACAATACAACCGCGGTGAGACACCCGCCGGCGATGATTGATTTGACTGAAAATGGCATATAGCTTCCCACCAGCAATGTTACCCAAATTGGGCTGCCACGCGACCCTGTCCTTGTGACGCGTCTCACGACTTGACAATGTTCCTGTCCCAGTCTCATGCCGGGCGCATGTTTGACCCCGCCGAAGCGCATGTGTACCGTTCCGCTCATGTTGACGTCGAAATCCGAAAAAACGCCCGCCCTCGACTTCGAAACCGCCATGCGCGACCTTGAAGAGCTGGTCGAGCGCCTGGAACAGGGTGATCTGCCGTTGGAGGAATCTCTCGCGGCATTCGAGCGCGGTGTCATGTTGACGCGTGCCTGTCAGGCCGCGCTCAAAGACGCCGAGCAAAAGGTGGAAATTTTGCTGAAGAAGGCCGGCGAACCTGCAATTGAAGAATTCACCACCGACGAATCCAAGATCGGCTGAAGGCGGCGTGGACACGCACGCCATGGAAGCACGCATGCGTGGCTACCAGTCGCGCGTGCAAGGTGTGCTGGATGCCGCGCTGCCGAGCGCGGATCTGATCCCACAACGATTGCACGCGGCGCAGCGCTATGCGGTTCTCGGCGGAGGAAAACGTTTACGGCCGTTGCTGGTGTACTGCACGGGAGAGGCGCTGGAGATCCCAGTCACCATCCTGGACGCTCCGGCCGCTGCGGTGGAACTCATACACTCCTACTCGCTCGTGCATGATGATTTGCCGGCCATGGACGACGACGACCTGCGGCGCGGTCAACCCACAACGCATCGCGCCTTCGATGAGGCGACCGCCATTCTTGCCGGCGATGCGTTGCAGGTGCTGGCCTTCTCGCTGTTGTCGCGCGATCGCACCCCCGGCGTGAACTCGGATGCCAGGCTGAAAATGATTCAAATTCTCGCCGACGCCAGCGGTACCACCGGCATGGCGGGCGGACAGGCAATAGATTTGGCCGCCGTCGGACGCGCCTTGAATCTTCAGGAACTCGAAGCCATGCACCGGCTCAAGACCGGTGCGCTGATCCGCGCCAGCGTGTTGATGGCGGCAGCCTGTTCGGCAAGTTTAAGCAGCGCCGAATGGGACGCGTTGGATGGTTATTCGCAAGACATCGGACTGGCGTTTCAAATTCAGGACGACATTCTCGACGTCGAAGGAAAAACCGAAGAGATCGGCAAGACCAGCGGCGCTGACGCGGCGCGCGCCAAGCCTACCTATCCCAGCGTCATGGGTCTCGAGGCGGCGAAGTCGCGCGCCCTGGAATTGAAACTGCGTGCCTGTGACCGGCTCGCCCCGCTCGGACGCAGAGCTCAGGTGTTGGCGTGGCTGGCCTCGTACGTGATCGAGCGCCGGGTTTGAGACCGACTGGCGGAGGGCGCGCTTTGAATGCCGCAAATAGCGCCTCGCAGCGCCGATTTCCGCCTGTTGGTCGGCCGGCTGCACCCTGACTGTCAGCCAAATCGGGCCGAATGGTCTAAAATTCTTGAGATACGCGGTTTTGACACCATGTCCGCCAGGACCGCCTCCAGTAGGATATGCATATGAATGTTGCCGTGCCCGCAAAAAAGCCCGTGTCGAAGTCCGTGGAAGATGTGCAAGGTCACGCCGACACGCGCCGGATTCCCATCAACAAGGTAGGGATCAAAGACATCTTTCACCCTGTGAAAGTGAAGGATCGCGCACGCGGCGAGCAGCACACGGTGGCGAATTTCAATATGTACGTGAACTTGCCGCACAATTTCAAGGGCACGCATATGTCGCGCTTCGTGGAAATTTTGCACAGGCACGAACGTGAGATCTCGGTGGAGTCCTTCCGCAAGATGCTCGCGGAAATGACCGACCATCTGGCCGCCACGTCCGGCCATATCGAGATGACCTTTCCCTACTTTGTCATGAAAAAGGCGCCGATCTCGGGCGTCGAGAGCTTGATGAACTATCAAGCGACCATCTTTGGCGAACATCGCGATGGTAAGACCGAGGTTTGGCTCAAGGTGGTGGTGCCGACGACCAGCCTATGCCCGTGCTCGAAGGAAATTTCGGATTACGGCGCGCACAATCAGCGATCGCACATCACCTTGACGGCCAGGCTCGCCGAACACATGTGGCTGGAGGAACTGATCGAACTCGCCGAGCGCGAAGCGTCCTGCGAGGTGTACGGCATTTTGAAGCGGCCGGACGAGAAATACGTCACCGAGCGTGCCTACGACAATCCGAAATTCGTCGAGGATACGGTGCGCGACGTCGCGGTTGCCCTCAACAAGGACAAGCGCGTTCGGGCGTACATCGTCGAGTCGGAGAATTTCGAGTCGATCCACAATCATTCCGCATACGCAATGATTGAGCACGACAAGGAAGCCGCTGCTTAAGCCGTGCCGCGCTCCGCGCTTTGCAGCCGCCCTATCATGCTGCGCAGGAACACCTGGTTGAAGCGCAGCTGACACTCCGCCGACACCTGTTCCAAGAGCGTGGAACTGACCTTCATGACGGTCACCGCGCCCGCGGCGATAATGGTCGCCGTGCGCTTGGCACCGCGCACATAGCTGGTCTCGCCGAAGCAATCGCCGCTATCCAAGTAGCCTAAAGCCTTGCTCAGGCGCTGCACGCCGACACGGCCTTGCACGATGATGTAGAAGCGGTCGTCCATCTCGCCTTCTTTGACGATTTCCTCGGCGTCCGCATAATCCTGCCAGCTGCTGGCGCGCAACACTTCCCAAATTTCCCCGTGCGAGAATTCGTGAAAGAACTTCAGTTTGCGCAGCAGGCTGAACTGTTCTTGCTGATCAATGCGGTTGTACTGCGCGCGCAGCTTCTGGTGCACGCGCGTCAGTTCCGCGGCGAAGTCGAGACCCGTCTTGTAGCGCTTCTCCGGGTCCTTCTGCAGCGCCATGGCCGTCACGTTCTCGAGTTCCTCGGGAATTTCCGGGCGCAAGGTGTGAATGGGCGGCGGCGTCGCGAATACGATTTGATGCAACAGCTTCTGCAGGTTGCCCGCCCTGAAAGGCCGGTTCCCCGTCAGCAATTCGTACATCACTGCGCCCAGCGAATAAAGGTCCGAGCGATTGGTCAATTCGATGGACTGCACCTGCTCGGGAGACATGTACGAAGGACTGCCGGCAATACCTTCGATCCTGGAGATCTCCGAATCCGCAACCAATGCGATGCCGAAGTCGATGATGCGCACGTCGCTGTCGAGCGTGAGCATGATGTTGCTGGGCTTGATGTCACGATGAATCACGCCGCGGCTGTGAGCGTAATGCAGCGCGCGCGCCGCCTTGTACACCAGCTCCACCACATCGTCGATGCGCAGTAGATTATCGGGGCGGCAATAAGCGGCGAGCGTGCGCGCGCCGTGCACGTGCTCGGTGACGATGTAACAGTGGCCATTCTCTTCGCCCGCATCGTAGATGGGCAGAATATTCGGATGCTGCAGCATGCCCACCATGTGCGCTTCGGACAGGAACATCTTGCGCGCGATGCGCTTGCGATTCTCATCGCTGCTGCTGTCGACGTTGTAGACCTTGATGGCAACGTCGCGTCCGTAATAAGGGTCGTGCGATAAATACACGACGCCGGTGCTGCCGCGGCCCACTTCATTGATGATCACGTACTTGCCGATTTTCTCGGGCAGCGATCCACGGCCGGCTTGGGCCTTGGCAAGATGAGTGGAGCGAGTCGTGGTCAAAGGGTAACCGTGCGCAGCGGGGCGTCTTTAGACTTCAATGACGCCAAAGGATACTGAGGTGTCCTCAGCTAAACTGTGATTTGGGTCGTGGCTCGGCCAAAGTGATCGTAACCTGAGCCCTGCGGTACAAATTCTTTACCGTTTAATGACCACGTCACGCCCGTGCCCGGCCGCAACTCGCCGATGATGGTCAGCGTTAAGTTCAATCGCTTCGCCGCCGCTTGGAGCAGCGCGAAGCGCTCCGGCGGCACAGCCAGCAACAGCTCGTAATCGTCCCCGGCCGATATGGCCCAGTCACGCGATTGCTGCTCGTCGGCAATCGCACGCAGCGCCGGGGATATGGGCAGTCGCTCGACATCCACATGGGCGGCCACGCCGCTCGCCTGCGCCAATTTGGGCAAATCCCCGCTCAGGCCATCGGATAAATCCATCGCGGCGCTGGCGACGCCTCGGGCCGACAATCCCAGCTGCACGCGCGGGCTTGGATATTCGAATCGCTGCACGAGCGCATCGACTTCGCGGCTGTGTTCCACCGCGGGAGATGCGCTGAGCAAGGCGAGGCCGGCGCCCGCGTCGCCGAGCGTGCCGCTCACGGCGAGCAAGTCCCCCGCCCGAGCGCCGCTTCTGCGCAGCGCCGTACCGCGCGGCACGTGCCCCAACAGTTGCACGCTCACCGTCAGCGGGCCGCGGGTGGTGTCGCCCCCCACCAGCGCCACGGCATGGGCATCGGCAAGATCGAGCAGCCCGCTTGAAAATCTCTCGAGCCACGCAGCGTCGGCAGCCGGCAGCGTCAGGGCGAGCGTGGCCCACGCCGGGCTCGCACCCATGGCCGCCATATCGCTCAAATTCACCGCCAGCGCACGATGACCGATGGAGCGTGCATCGCTGCCCTCGGGAAAGTGGCGGCCGGCCACGATGCTATCCACTGCCGCGACCAGTTCGGCGCCCGGTGGAAGCTCGAGGACTGCCGCATCGTCGCCGATGCCGAGGACTACACCTGAATCGCGACGCACCGGCGCGCCCCGCCGCGAGAAAAAACGCTCGATTAATTCAAACTCGCCGACATCGGATGAATCCAAGTGACTTACCCGGGCGGCTGGCCGTACTCGTGGACGCGCAATTCCTTGGCGGAACGGTCCAAGACCGCATTGACGAATTTGTGTCCGTCGGTGGCGCCGAATTGCTTCGCCAACTGCACCGCTTCGGTGAGCACCACGCGGTATGGCAGTTCCGCAGCGCTCATCAGTTCATGCACGCCTAACCAGAGCACGGCGTGCTCGATGGGATCGAGATCCTGCGGAGCAATCTCGCACCACTCGGCAAGGCGTGCGTCCAACGCCTCGCGATTCGCCGCGACCCCTTCGATCAATTGCCGAAAATATTCCGGGTCGGCTCGGCTGGACTCGGGATCCGCGGCAAATTGCCGGTGAATGTCCTGCCACGGCTGGGGATTGATCTGAATCTGATAAAGCGCCTGCAGCGCCAGGCGGCGCGCGTGACTGCGGGCGCGGCGGCCTGCGGCCGTTGCACTCACTTAGCCTTCCAAACGGCGCAATAAATTCGCCATTTCGATCGCCACCAGCGCGGCGTCCGCGCCTTTATTGCCCGCTTTTCCGCCGGCGCGGTCGACGGCTTGCTCCACCGTATCGGTGGTGAGCACGCCAAACGCAACCGGTATGCCTGATTCCAGCGCGACGCGCGCGATACCGCCTGCGCATTCACCGGCCACGTAATCGAAATGGGGTGTCTGGCCACGGATGACGGCGCCCAAGGCGATGAGCGCGTCGTAGCGCTTCGACAGCGCCAGCTTGCGCGCGACGATGGGAATGTCGAACGCTCCCGGCACGCGCACGATCTCGATCTGCTTCTCCGCGACACCATGCCGCCTGAGGGCATCGAGCGCGCCGCGCACCAAAGGCTCCACCACGAAGTCATTGAAACGCGCCGCGATCAGCGCGAAGCGCAGATCCCGAGCCAGCAGCTCGCCCTCGATCATCTTCGGCAAATCAGTGGGCACAGGTTAGTCCTCCGGTGGCAGAAATCGAAGTATAAACCGCCGGCTCAATCGTCGCCGTCCACATAGCTGGTTATTTCAAGATCGAATGCCGCAAGTCCCTGCAACTGCTTGGGAGCGCTCAATACGCGCATGCGCTTCAATCCCAGGTCCTTCAGGATCTGCGCACCGATGCCGTAAGTTCGCACCACGGTGGCGCCCATGCCGTGCAGGGTTGGTTTCGCATCCAACTGCCGGACACTGGCCATGAAATCGCGCGGCGACTCTTCGGGCCGCAAAATCACGATGACGCCCGAGCTCTCCTTGGCCACGCGGCGCATGGCCGCGCGCAGCGGCCAGCCAAGTTTCTCGCTGTTGACCCCAACCACGTCCCGCAGGGTATCTTTGATGTGAACGCGCACCAGCGGCGGCGCGGCCGAATTCAAATCGCCTTTTACCAGGGCGATATGCACGGTCTTATTGACGTGATCTTCGTAGCAGCAAAGCCGCAAGGCACCATATTCGGTGTCGACCGGTTCATCGTAGATGCGCTCGACGGAACGTTCATTCTTCAGCCGATAACGAATCAAGTCCGCAATCGTGCCTATTTTCAGGCCGTGCGTTTTCGCGAACTGCTCGAGGTCCGGACGGCGGGCCATGGTGCCGTCCTCGTTCAAGATCTCGACGATCATCGCGGCGGGCGAAAATCCCGCAAGGCGCGCGAGGTCGCAGCCGGCTTCGGTGTGCCCGGCGCGCGTCAGCACGCCGCCGGGCTGCGCCATGAGGGGAAATATGTGGCCTGGCTGGCGCAGGTCCTCCGGCCGCGCATTCGGCGCCACGGCCGTTTTCACGGTATGCGCACGGTCGTGCGCCGAGATCCCGGTGGTGACGCCTTCGGCCGCTTCAATCGACAAGGTGAAGTTGGTTCGATGCGTACTGTCCGTGTCGCTCACCATGAGCGGCAGGCGCAGTTGGCGGCAGCGTTCGCGCGTCAGGGTCAGGCATATGAGGCCACGACCGTAGCGCGCCATGAAATTCACGTCCTCGGGCCGCACGCATTCGGCCGCCATGATCAAGTCGCCTTCATTTTCCCGATCCTCATCGTCCATGATCACCGCCATTTTCCCGCGGCGCAGATCTTCGAGGATTTCATCAATCGTATTGAATGCTGCCATGGCGCCTCAGTCTTCGGTTTTAGTCATGAGTCTTGCGAGATAACGCGCGACAACGTCGATTTCGATGTTGACGCCGTCCTGCACCTTCAGCTCGCCGAGCGTCGTGACTTCGTGGGTGTGCGGAATGATATTCACATCAAATCGATGGCCCTCGACCTCATTCACGGTCAGGCTGACGCCATTGATGCAGATTGAGCCTTTGGGCGCCACAAACCGCATCAACTGGGGCGGCAGCTCGAATTCAAGGCGCCAGGAACGCGCATCCTGTTCGGTTCTCACGAGCGTGCCCACCGCATCGACATGGCCGCTGACCATGTGCCCGCCGAGCGCATCGCCGGCGCGCAAACTCGGCTCGAGATTGACCTTCGAGCCGACCACCAGAGTACCGAAGGTGGTCTTGGACAGGGTCTCGAGCGACACGTCGGCAAAGAAGCGCGCGCCCTGCTTGCGGGTCACGGTGAGGCAAACGCCTTGCACGCACACACTATCGCCGACTGCGACGCGCGCCAGATCCAGACCCGCGGCATCGATGCCCAATTCCACATCGCCGCCCTTGTGTGCAATGGCGGTGACGCGGCCGGTCGCCAAAATAATGCCGGTGAACATTTATGCCTTCTTAAGATCCAAGATGAGTCTTACGTCCTCGCCCATGCGCTGCGCGTCGCGAAAAGCAAATCCCTCGCGCGCAGCGGCTCCGAGCCCGTCGAGGCACATGAGCGGTGCGGCATCCTCGCCCAGCAGTTTGGGGGCAACATACAGCACCAGCTCGTCCACCAACCGCTGCGCCGCGAATGCGCCGGCCAACGTGGCACCGCATTCGAGCAGCAATTCATTGACCTCGCGCGCCGTCAAGCGCTGCATCACCGCGGCCAGATCCAAGCCGCCCGCGGCCCGCGGCACGCGTTCCACTGCCACGCCGGCCGGCGATTGCGAGGGTGCGTCCGTGGCGGCAAATATCAAGGCCCGATCGTCGGCGAAAATCTTGGCGTCGCGCCTGCAGGTGAGATTACTGTCCAATACCACCCGCAACGGCTGGCGCACCCAGGGACCATACGTCAATCGCACATTGAGCTGCGGGTCATCGCTGCGCACCGTGGCGGATCCTGTCAGCACTGCGGAACTGCGCGCGCGCCAGGTCTGCACATCCTCGCGCGAGGCCGGCCCGCTGATCCACAGCGGCTCCCCTGAGGCCGGCGCGGTGCGCGCGTCCAGGCTCATGGCCATCTTCAGGCGGACGTACGGCCTGCCGCGTTCGAAGCGCGAAAAAAACCCGATATTGAGGGCGCGCGCCTCGTCGGCGAGTTCGCCCACCGAAACTGCGATGCCCGCGGCCTGCAACCGCTCGACCCCGCCGCCCGCCACTTTGGGGTTGGGATCGCGTGTGGAGCAGACCACTCGCGCCACACCGGCCGCGATCAGCGCATCGGCGCAGGGCGGCGTTCGCCCGGTATGATTGCAGGGCTCGAGCGTGACGTAGGCCGTTGCGCCGCGCGCCGCGCCACCCGCCGCACGCAAGGCCAATACTTCTGCATGCGGCTCGCCGGCCCGCATATGCCAACCCTCGCCCAGCACCCGCTCGGCCTGCGCGACGACGCATCCGACGCGCGGATTCGGGTCGGTGGTGTAAAGCCCGCGCGCGGCCAATTCAAGTGCCCGCTGCATGTGCACCCGATCGACCGCCTGGATTTCCCGGCTCATGGCTCCTCGGCGTCCGGGGCATCGCCTGGCAGCAGCGGCAATTGATCTTTGCTGGGTTCGCGGCGCCTACGGTGGCGGCGCAGATGATCGATTTCCGTACGGAAGGCGTCCACATCCTGAAAGCTACGGTAAACGGATGCGAAGCGCACATAGCCGACTTCGTCCAAGTGCCGCAGTTCCTCCATGACCATCTCGCCAACGGCTCGCGAGGCGATCTCGCGCTCGCCCAAGCTGCGCAGCTTGTGGCAGATTCGCGCCGCCGCCGCTTCGATGGCCTCGCTCGATACCGGACGCTTTTCCAGCGCCTTCTGCATGCCGGTCAGCAATTTTTTCTCGTCGAAGGGCTCGCGCGTGCGATCACCCTTGACGACGGTGGGCAACAGCAGTTCCGCCGCTTCGAACGTTGTGAACCGCTCCGCGCACGCCAGGCACTCGCGGCGTCTGCGAATCTGCCGTCCTTCGCCGGCTAGGCGAGAGTCGATAACCTTAGTCTCCGTGTGGCCGCAAAATGGGCAATGCATCGGCGTTACTCATGGCGCTGACCGTACACTGGAAATCGCCGGCATATGGATATCACTTGCGCTCGCGCCCTATCGATAGCCGATTCGTCGCCCATGTGATCGAGTACATCGGCAATCCAATGAGACAACTGCTGCGCTTCGGGCTCTTTGAAGCCGCGCGTGGTCACCGCGGGCGTGCCGATGCGCAAGCCGCTGCTGATGGACGGCGGGCGCGGATCATTGGGCACGGCGTTCTTGTTGACCGTCATATGCGCGCGGCCCAACGCGGCATCGGCGTCCTTGCCGGTGATGTTCTTGTCGATCAGGTCGAGCAGGAACAAGTGATTGTCCGTGCCACCCGAGACGATTTTATAGCCGCGTTGCTGCAAGACTTGAGTCATCGCTCGCGCATTGGCCACGACTTGCGCCGAATAAGTCTTGAACTCCGGCGCCAGCGCCTCGAGAAACGCCACCGCCTTGGCGGCAATCACGTGCATCAACGGTCCGCCCTGAATTCCCGGGAACACCATCGAATTGAATTTCTTGTGAAGGTCGGGGTGGGGACGCGCCAGAATCAATCCGCCGCGCGGCCCGCGCAATGTTTTGTGCGTGGTCGTGGTCACGACGTCCGCAGTGGGCACGGGATTTGGGTAAACACCCGCGGCCACCAGGCCCGCCACATGCGCCATGTCGACGAACAAATAGGCGCCGACCGAATCGGCGATGGCGCGAAAGCGCTGCCAATCGATGATGCGCGAATAGGCCGAAAACCCCGCCACGACCATTTTCGGGCGATGCTCTTGGGCGAGGCGCTCCACTTGATCGTAATCGATGATGCCGGTGTCGGGAACGATGCCGTATTGCACCGCCTTGAACAACTTGCCCGAGAAATTGACGCGGGATCCATGGGTTAAATGCCCGCCATGATCGAGGCTCATCCCTAGAATGGTGTCGCCCGGATTGAGCAGCGCGAAATACACGGCTGCATTGGCCTGGGAGCCCGAGTGCGGCTGGACATTGGCGTAGGCCGCGCCGAACAGCTGCTTGGCGCGATCGATGGCCAGCGATTCGGCGATATCGACGAATTCGCAGCCGCCGTAATAGCGCTTGCCGGGATATCCTTCGGCGTACTTATTGGTCAGTACCGAGCCCTGGGCCTCCAGAACCCGCGGGCTGGCGTAGTTCTCCGAGGCGATTAGTTCGATATGATCCTCTTGGCGTCCGCGCTCGCCGGCGATGGCTTGTGCGAGCTCAGGATCGAAGCCGGCAATGGTCATTTGAGCGCTGAACATGATCGTCTCCAAAATAGCCGCCAATTGTAGCTTATTGGAGTAACGTTCCCTAGCGAGAAAGCCGCACCGTGACAACCGGCGGGGAGTCGCGGATAATTCCTTGGATCCCCGCGAATTCACGCGATCACTTCAATACAGGCTATAGATGGCTCAGTTCATTTACACCATGAACCGGGTCGGCAAGGTTGTGCCGCCCAAGCGCATTATTTTGCGCGATATCAGTTTGAGCTTTTTCCCCGGCGCCAAAATCGGCGTGTTGGGCTTGAACGGCTCGGGCAAGTCCACATTGCTCAAAATCATGTCGGGCGTCGACAAGGACATCGAAGGCGAGGCGCGGGCGCAGGCCGGCATCAAAGTGGGCTACCTGCCGCAAGAGCCGCTGCTCGACGAGACCAAGACCGTGCGCGAGGTGGTCGGCGAAGGCGTGAGCGATGTGCAAGGCTTGATCGACCGCTTCAATGCCATCAGCGACAAGTTCGCGGAGCCCATGTCGGACGACGAGATGAGCAAGCTCATGGAAGAGCAGGCGCAGATGCAGGACAAGATCGACGCGGTCGGCGGCTGGGAACTCGAGCGCAAACTCGAGATCGCCGCGGACTCGCTGCGGCTGCCGCCATGGGATGCCGTGGTGGGGAAACTCTCCGGCGGCGAGAAGCGCCGCGTCGCCCTGTGCCGCTTGCTCTTGTCCAAGCCCGACATGTTGCTGCTGGATGAGCCTACGAACCACTTGGATGCCGAATCGGTGGCGTGGCTCGAACATTTTCTCGAAGAGTACCCAAGCACGGTGATCGCCGTAACCCACGACCGCTATTTTCTCGATAACGTCGCGGAGTGGATCCTGGAATTGGATCGCGGCCATGGCATCCCGTGGCAGGGGAATTATTCATCCTGGTTGGAACAGAAAGGTCAGCGCCTCGCTCAGGAAGAGCGTCAGCAGGATGCATTGGCAAAGACCTTGAAGCGCGAGCTCGAATGGGTGCGCACCAATCCGAAGGCCAGGCAGGCGAAATCCAAGGCGCGCTTGCAGCGCTACGAGGAATTGGCGTCGCAGGAATTCCAGAAGCGCAACGAGACCAATGAAATCTACATTCCACCCGGGGACCGGCTCGGCGATCTGGTCATCGAGTGCAAGGGCCTGCGCAAGGGCTACGATGACCGGTTGCTGATCGATTCACTGAGCTTCAATCTGCCGCCCGGCGGCATCGTCGGCATCATCGGGCCCAACGGGGCCGGCAAGACCACGCTGTTCCGCATGCTTTCGGGCGTCGAGAAACCGGACGGCGGAGAAATCCGTTTGGGACCCAGCGTGAAGCTCGCTTATGTCGATCAATCGCGCCAGGCCCTGAACGACAAGAACACGGTGTGGCAGGAAATCTCAGGCGGCCTGGACTTGATCAAGGTCGGCAACTACGAGACCTCGTCGCGCGGCTACGTCGGGCGATTCAATTTCAAGGGTGTGCAGCAAGGCCAGATGATCGGCGAGTTGTCGGGCGGCGAGCGCAATCGGGTGCATCTTGCCAAAGTATTGAAGGCCGGCGGCAATGTGTTGCTGCTCGACGAACCCACCAATGATTTGGACATCGAAACACTGCGCGCCCTCGAAGATGCGCTCGTCGCCTTCCCCGGTTGCGCCGTGGTCATCTCCCACGACCGGTGGTTCCTCGACCGCATTGCCACGCACATCCTGGCCTTCGAAGGCGACTCTCAGGTGGTTTGGTTCGAGGGCAACTATCAGGAATATGTCGAGGATTACAAGAAGCGCAAAGGCGAAGACGCCAATCAGCCGCACCGCATCCGCTACAAACCATTGACGGGTTAATATGGGCATCTACATCACGCCCCAGGATGAGCTGCATGTGGAATATCAAGGTCTCACTCTGACCTGCCCCCACTGCCAGACCTTGACTCACCTGACCACAATGGCCGTTCCGCAATTCGATGACTTGAGCCGGCGCAAGCCGAAGCATGTCGGCATGGTATTTCGCTGCGACGCCTGTGCCGAGCCCATATTTCTCAAGTTCAGCGCCAAGGCTTATACGGCGCTGCGCGTCGAACTTACGTCGAATTTCATCGAAATCGAACGCGCGCGGGAGAATTTCCCGTTGACCTACCTGCCGGAAGACGCCGAACGGCTCTTCAAAGAAGCGCTCAATTGCTATGCGGCATCTTGCTTCAACGCCTTCGGCGCGATGAGCCGGCGCACCGCGCAATCGCTATTCCGCGAACTGGGCGAGCGCGGCAAGCTGGAGCTGTTCGATACGTTGCAGGAGATTCGGGCGCTGGCGGATCTGGACGACGACACTTTTGCGGCCCTGCGCGCGGTGCTGTTCGGCAGCGACAGCGACCCTTGGCCAAATCAGCCCAATTTGAACGCCGAGCGCGCGGGCATTCTTTTGGAAGTCATGCGCGACCTGCTCTACCAGACCTTCGTGCGCAAAGCACGGCTGGTGCAGGCCGTGACTTTTCGCAAGTTCGTCGCGCCCCATCAAGCCGAAGCTGGCTAGCCTACGAACACCCGCGCATTGCGGAACAGGCGCATCCAGCCGCCGGCTTCCGACCAATCCTTGGGTGCCCACGAATTCTGGATGGTGCGAAACACCCGCTCCGGGTGCGGCATGAGCGACGTGACCCGTCCGTCGGCGCTGCATAGGCCCGCAAGTCCCAGCGCGGAGCCATTGGGATTGAAGGGATATTTTTCCGTAGGCTGATCGCGCATGTCCACGTACTGTAACGACAGCAACCCCTGGGTCATGAGCCCTGCCGCCGTTGACCCTGAATCGAATTCCGCCTGACCTTCGCCATGCGCCACCGCGATCGGCAGTATCGAGCCTTGCATGCCGGCCAAGAGCGCCGACTTCGACTGCGCAACCCGCACCAGCGACAAGCGTGCCTCGTACTGTTCGGAGCGATTGCGCACGAATCGCGGCCACAGATGAGCGCCGGGAATCAGGTCTTTGAGCGCGGCGAGCATTTGGCAACCATTGCAGACGCCCAATGTGAACGTCGCATCGCGCCTGAAAAAAGTTTCGAATTGATCGCGTGCCCGCGGATTGAAGAGAATCGACTTGGCCCACCCCTCGCCCGCCCCCAACACATCGCCGTATGAAAATCCGCCGCAAGCCACCAGTCCATGAAATCGGCCGAGATTCACGCGTCCGGAGAGAATATCCGTCATATGCACGTCGAACGCGTCAAAACCCGCGCGGGTGAATACGGCGGCCATTTCGGTGTGACTGTTGACGCCCTGTTCCCTTAGCACCGCAATCGCCGGTCGTGCGCCGCTCAATATGAAAGGAGCCGCGACATCTTCGTTGGAATCGTAGCTCAAACGGGCGTGCAGCCCAGGGTCGCCATCATCTTCGAGACGCGAATATTCTTCGCGCGCGCAATCAGGATTGTCGCGCAGCTCCTGCATGCGAAACGAGACTTCGCTCCAGCGCCGATGCAGATCCTGTCGCGAGGCGGCGTACGCGAGTTTGCCGCCGGCCCGCACCGCAATCTCGGCACCTGGCACCGGCTCACCGATGTCGCGCGCGAGCGGCGCCAGCCCGTGCCGACGCAAGACGCCTAAGGCTTCCGCCGCGCGTGCCGCCGGCACCTGCAGCACCGCGCCCAACTCCTCCGCAAAACAAGCCGCGATCACATCCGCGGGGGATCCCAAGTCAATATTCAAGCCGCAGCGGCCGGCGAACGCCATCTCGAGCACCGTCAGCAACATGCCGCCATCGGATCGGTCGTGATACGCGAGCAGCAGCCGTTCATTCTTGAGTTCACGCAATGCCGCAAACAGCCCCTTAAGAAGCTCCGGGTCGTCGAGATCGGCAGGCGTGCCGCCGGATTTCATGTGGACCTGGGCCCAGCACGAACCCCCT
>Ga0210387_10000861_pt1 | contig 22268 bp, 19 predicted proteins | sample IncBWC7OmetaG_FD_160108 | JGI IMG/M metagenome (GOLD analysis project Ga0210387, IMG submission 160108) | Forest soil microbial communities from Barre Woods Harvard Forest LTER site, Petersham, Massachusetts, United States - Inc-BW-C-7-O ...
AGGAGAAACCCGCGCGAGCAGCTGCTCGCGCGGGGTGTTGGATAGATGCTGGTCCAGCAAATCGGCTTTTAGTGCCCTTTTTCAATCGTGACCGGGCCGACCCGGATGAATTCATGGTTGTGATGGTGAGTCTGCCAATATCCTCGTTCACCGTGCCAGTAGCCGTAATGCTCATGATGCCAGTATTGATCATTCCAGCCGTGATCCCGATGGTCCTCATCGGCCGTGGCCGTTAATGAGGTGCCAACAACTGATGCACCAATGGCCAGAGCTAATAATAACTTCTTCATGGAGCAATGGATCCTATTCGGAAGGGTGGGCGTCCCTATTCGACAATAGGGGATGCGCCTTACCCTTGCCTGGGCCGACTCGGTTGCATCTGCACCGCGCAAGCACAGAGTTCTGGCGGAAGGGTTCCTAGCAGTGCTATTGCTTAAGAGGTGTTGTTAAGGTAAGCCTCGGCAAGAAGAAAGCCGGTTCCATGGCAGATCGACCCAGTAAACCGTCCCACGTGCCCGCGACCGCAGCAGATCCAACGGCCGGGCTGCGTCTCTGGCCGCAGATGTCGATGATGTTCCGGACCTTCTGGGCCTCGCCGCAGCGAAACAAAATATTGCTCCTCGGCGTTGCTCTCGTCGCGGTGATCGGTGCCACGGCTTTCGGCCAAGTCAAACTAAATGCCTGGAATCAGCCTTTCTACGATGCGCTCGCGCACAAGCAGTTACGCGGGTTTCTCAACCAGCTCACGGTTTTCGGCGTGATTGCCGGTGGGCTTTTGGTCTTGAACGTGGCCCAGGCCTGGCTCACCCAGATGACCAAACTCAGGCTGCGCGAAGGGCTGGTGCGCGACCTGTTGGAAGAGTGGCTCAAACCTCGCCGCGCCTTCCAACTGGTCAATGCCGGGGAGATGGGCACTAACCCCGATCAGCGCATCCACGAGGACGCCCGCCATCTGACCGAGCTGTCGGCTGACCTCGGGATCGGGCTCCTGCAGTCTTCGCTCCTGCTCGGAAGTTTCATTGGCGTCCTCTGGTTCCTGTCGCGGAACGTGACCTTCCACGTGAGCGGCCACAGCTTCGGCATACCGGGTTACATGGTATGGTGCGCTCTTATCTATGCGGGCACCGCCTCGTGGCTCAGCTGGATGGTCGGCCGTCCGTTGATCGGGCTTAATTCCGAGCGCTATTCCCGGGAGGCCGATTTGCGGTTCGCGCTCGTCCGCCTCAACGAGCACGCCGATAGCGTGACGCTCTATGGCGGTGAACAGGATGAGAAACAGCGCCTCACTATCGAGCTCGAGAACGTTCTCCGTATCATGCGGCGGATTGTCGGCGCGAGTATGCGGCTCACCTGGATCACGGCAGGCTACGGCTGGTTCACCATTATCGCGCCGATCCTCATCGCGGCACCTGGATATTTTGGCGGCGATCTTTCCTTCGGCGGGCTGATGATGGTCGTGGGCGCCTTTGTTCAGGTGCAGGGGTCCCTGCGATGGTTCATCGATAATTTCAATACTATTGCCGACTGGCGGGCCACTCTGCTGCGCATTGCGAGTTTCCGCGAGACGGTCCTAACGATGGACAGGCTCGGCGCGACCGACAACCGGATTGAGTTCGTCGAGGCGAGTGGCGGCAAGCTTGCCTTGGAGAGTCTGGAGGTCGCCACGCCTACGGGTTGCACCTCGTTGAGCGAGAAGCATGTCGAGATTGCTCCGGGCGAACGTGTTCTTATCGTTGGGGAGCCCGGAACCGGCAAGACCCTGCTTTTCCGGGCGATCGCCGGCTTGTGGCCCTGGGGCTCGGGCCGGATCGCACTGCCGGCGCCAGGAGACGTGATGTTCATGCCGCGCCAGCCCTATGTGCCACTGGGAACTCTGCGCGCGGCACTTGCCTATCCCTCGCCAGAAACCGCCTACCAAGACGCGGAGCTCGTTGCGGTGCTGAAGAGTGCCAGCTTGGAGCGTCTCTCCTCTTCGCTCGACCGCATCGCGCGCTGGGAGAGGGAACTCACCGATGACGAGCAGCAATTCTTAGTCTTCGCACGCATCGTGCTACACAAACCCCACTGGGTCGTGGTCGACGAAGTCCTCGACGCTCTGGACGATGACGCGCGCGAGCGCGTCATCAGTCTCTTTAACGCCGGCCTCAAGGATGCCGCTATTATCAACATCGGCCGACCCGAGACCAAGCATCGCTACTTCAAGCGTGTTCTGCATCTGATCAAAGATCCCCGCGGTATTTGCTTCATACCCGATCCAACCGCGACTTCCGCCGGCCGGCCGGTGGCCGCTCCCGCTGTCAGCTCGACGTAAGTAAGGCGGGACGCCTTACTTCACCGGCTCCGGCGCCCCCCGGAGCAAGCCGATACGGCTTCCCTAGAAGGAATCGCTTGGGTCGCTGGCGGCAAGATACCCCGAATGGTGGAATCAAAACATCCGGCAGTACCTTGCCACCGTTTTTCCTCCCGACATCTCAAATCGAATTCAGAAAAGCCAGGACCGCTTGTTGCTAAACCGTCGGCCGGTCCGTCGATGACTTGGAATTGGGCCTGTCCGAGCGTGAAATTCGTGGCTTGCTGCGTGGTAAGCCCGGGAAGCGGATCACAGAATTTGGGCGGGCTGTGCGGGATCTGCATGGGACCAGCAGGCGGCGGATGTCCCGCTCGGCGCGTCAGGCTTTGAGAGATGGCAAAGCTGGCCACGATGGAGAAAGCCACCACTGCGCTGATTTGCTTGGAATTGGTCATTGGCGGAGTGCCAAGTTGATATTCTTGACCGATTCACTACGAAATTCAGATCATAATTACAAGAATTAAATTTAATTTAAATAAGTAAGATAAATGGCAAGATTTTTATTTATTAACCGGCTTGACAATTCTGTCCCCGCTGGCGGATCCGATTTCTGCGCGCGCGCCGAACGGTCCACGTGAAGCAAGCGATCCTGGCAACGGTAGTTAGTGTCGAAAGACAGTCCTTGAAATCGGTGGTCGTGCACCTGCAGAGCGACGCGTTGGAAGATGCGGCGGAGATCTTTTCGACCGGCCTCAATCTCGAACGGAAAAGAAAACGTCGCGGCTCCCGGCTCGAGGTTACCTGCCAAGGTGATCCGCAGGCGGTGCCAGGGGACATGGTACCGGTGATCGTCAAGCCGGAAAAACGAGAATAAAAGTGACCCGGATTTTCGCGGATTCTCGCGTCAAATCATGAAAGAAGACGCGTCGATAGGCGGAGACGCCGCGATTGGCTGGCCTTGGTGGCCCGCCCTCCAACGTTCCAGCACTGCCTGCAGTTCCGGCAGCCGGATTGGCTTGCTGATATAATCGTCCATCCCGGCGGCAAGGCATTTTTCGCGGTCGCCCTGCATGGCATTGGCAGTGATGGCGATGATGTGAACCGGAGTTTTCCCGTTGAATCCCTGACCTGAGCCTTCCTCCTGCTTGCGTATCGTGCGCGCCGCGTCGTATCCGTCCATCTCCGGCATCTGGCAGTCCATGAAAATGACGTCGTAAGGAATCGACTTGAGCGCCTCCAGAGCTGCCAAACCGTTCGCCACTATATCGACGCTGTAGCCGAGCTTTCGTAATAGACCTCGCGCAATTAGTTGATTGATATCGTTATCCTCCGCCAAGAGCATGCGCGCTTTTCCGGATTGCGGATCGGCCGGAGAGGAGGGCGCCGGAGCGGCAAAGAGACCCGATTTTGCTAAGGTGTAGCGGACCGGAACTTTGCCGATGGTATTGACCAAACAATCGAAGAGCCGCGATTGTTTGATCGGCTTGACGAGGTAGGTGTCAATATTGGCCGATTTCAATTCCTCCGTGCTGCAAGCCTGGTCCAGAGAAGTCAAGGCCACGAGTCGAATACCGGCGAGGTGCGAGTCAGCGTTGATGGAGCGGGCGAGAGTCAATCCATCCATTTCTGGCATCTTGAGATCCAATAAGGCGAGGTCATAAGGGTTGCCCTCTTGAGCCGCGGTCCGCAATTTCTGGAGCGCTTCGGGACCGCTTGATGCGCTAGCCGCTTGCATGTTCCAGGCTAGAATCTGATCACACAGAATTCGCCGATTGGTCGCGTTGTCGTCGACCACCAGTACTCGTACGGCCGGCAGCTCGCGCTGGTCTGTTGTTGGGGCATTCGCGGCCTGTTTTTCAAACCGGGCGGTGAACCAAAAAGTCGAGCCTACCCCAGGTTTGCTTTCCACGCCGATTTCTCCCTGCATCATCTCCACGAGTCGTTTAGCGATGGCGAGCCCTAAGCCGCTGCCGCCATATTTTCGGGTGGTGGAACCATCAGCCTGACTGAACGCCTCAAACAGTTGCACTTGCCCCTCGGGTTTTATGCCAACGCCGGTATCGTGAACATTGAACTTCAGCACGGTATGGGTGGGTGATTCGCTCTCTTTGCCGACCCAGATAACGACCTCTCCGCGATTCGTAAATTTGATCGCGTTGCCAAGCAGATTGGTGAGAATTTGCCGCAACCGTCCGGGATCCCCCCGCAGCCGAGTGGGAGTACCCGCCGGGATGGACTTGACGAGTTCTATTCCCTTTCGGAATGCGCCCGCGGCCACGATGTCCAGGGTGCTTTCGATCGTTTTCACCAGATCGAAATTGATGACCTCCATCGTCATTTTGCCTGCCTCGATTTTGGAGAAGTCCAGAATATCGTTGATGATCGTCAGGAGCATTTGGGCGCTGACGCGAATAGTTTCGGCGAAGTCGCGTTGCTGGGCGGCGAGATCGGAGTCGAGCAACAAATCGGTCATCCCAATAACGCCGTTCATCGGCGTTCGGATCTCGTGGCTCATCTTGGCGAGGAAGTCGCTTTTAGCGTTGGCCGCCCCTTCGGCGGCTTCCTTGGCTAGCTTCAGATTTTGTTCAACGAGTTTGGCTGCCGTAACGTCCCAGGACATTCCCTGGGTGGCGACGACACGGTTGCTCGTGTCGAGGACCGCAATCTTGATAATGCGATACCACCGATGCTCACCGGTGGAATCGAACCAGCTGTCCTCCATTTCAAACGGCTGGCGTGTTTCCATTAAGACCCTGTCAATCTCCAGATACATCCGGGCCAGTTCAGGAGGATCAATGTCGAAATTGGTCTGTCCGAGAACTTCGGAGGGCGGCAGGCCTTTGTAAGCGCAAAAACGTTTGTTCGCGAAGATGAATCGGCCTTCGGTATCTTTCCGGTAAATGGCAACCGGAAGGTTTTCCACGAGAGAATGGAGAAATATCTCTGAGGTGGTAAGTGCCGCCGCCAGGCGTTCGAGCTCCTCGTTAGCTGCCTTTTGGCCCTGCATTAACCGTTGAGCCGTCTGCCGCCCCGTTTCTGCGTCCGCTTTTGCCACTTCTATGGCAAGTACCCGATCGCGGATCGCACGAGAGATAAACCAGGCGAGGGCCCAAAACAGCGCTAAACAGCCGACGCCGAAAATCAGCATCCGTTGCAAGTTTTCCGCGAAGATCCGTTCCATCCGCATCGCCAATGCCTGGGAACGGATTTGCGCTGATTCCGCGAAAGCTGCGACGGCAGCGTCAATGTCATGGGAAACCAATCCGAGGGCGTCCTTGAGTTTTTCATGGTCGCGTCGCAACAGGAGCGTGTTCCGCCACACCGTATAAAGGCCGCCGCTGGCGACCACGATTCTTTGATGTTGCGGGTCCAGGGTGAACCCTTTGCCGAAGAGGGCAATTTTCAAGTCCTGCATTAACTCAACTTGATTAGTTACTCGTTCGAGAGCCGGCCCGAGCTTGTTGTCCTTCAGGTCGGTGAGACTATCGACGTTCTGTTCGCCATTGAATAATTCGACAATCCGCGCCAGGTCGGCTAATTCGGTCTTAAATTCACTGAGACCGTGGCTCTCTTGTCGGGCTTGTTCGGTGAGACTCAGCGCCAGGCGCCGTGCCTCCTCACCTTGTGACGTTTGCCAGTGTTTGAATTCAATCGCCTCTTGCAGTCGCCGTCTGCCCTCCGCCAGTTCCGCTTCGTTGCGCAACGCAGTGAGATAGGCGCGCACCTGAGTTCGCTGCTCGGCCAAATCCTGCAGAGTAACATCGTATCGGGTACGCCAGTCCAGAGCCTGTTTTTCCACTCCGGCCATGTTTTTGGCCACCTCGTCCAATCGATTAAGAGCCACTACGGCGGATGGGTCGTCCGTTGATTGTGAGAGTTGGCGCGCGGCCTGCCCCAGACTCGTCACGGCTCCGGATTTTTCGGTAAACGGTGTGTTTTCATCGAGCGCCGCTTGAATTTCTGTCCGCGCCTCTTTGGCGTGCCGGAGGATTTCGCGTGTTGGCTGGTTCAGGTGTTCTTGCTCATCTTCGAGCCGCACTCGGCCGGTCCGCATCGATTGAAGCTGCGAACCACTCTGACCGATCATGACGGCCACCATGACAAAGCCGAGAGCCGCGAGGAGCCGTACCATCCAGAAAATAGGTTGCCCTCGTTGGGTCGTTTTCATCGCTGTGCCTGACCCTTCAGGAGAAGTGGGATGTCGGACCACTGAAACGGCACGAACCGACCCTCTTTTAAGACAGTGGGCCAGACTTGATGACTCGCCTGATGTTCCGTCCTGCTTAAATGAAGGGGTGCCCCGAGGCCGAGATCAAATTTACCTAACCCTTCCAACGCATCGACGACTGCGTCGCGCGTTGGGGATCCGTGAATCCGTTCCAGCGCGAGCGTCAGGATTCTGGCGGCGATATAGCCCTCGAGATCGCCAAAACCCGCCGTAGCCGAAGGATCCATCGCCTTAAGATCAGCCCGGTATTCTCGAACAATAGGAACGCTTTCGTCCGAGGGATACGGAACGACCTGGGTGACAATGATGTGAGCGTCGGTGTTGCCGAGAACGGTCAGGAGCGAGTTGCTGCCGACAAATGAGATATTCAAGAATAGCGGGCTGAGCTCCGAATCCCGGCATAACCTGATAAACTTGGCGCACGGCGCGTATGCGCCAATCAACACCACCGCGCGCGGCGGGTTCTCCGCCATCAAGAGCTTCGCCACCGCGCTTTCCACGGCGAGCGTGTTGCGCTCGTAACCGAGATGCAAAACCATGCCCGGATTTTTTAAACCATGACGTTGCAAGGCAACCATTCCAAGGGTGAAGCCGCCATCACCGTAACTATCTCTTTGAGTGAAAAAGGCGATCTCCTCCGGCTTCAATCCAGCGATATCGATGAGCGCGTCGAGCATAGTTGCCGTCTCTTCGGCGTATCCGGCGCGGTAATTGATGACGTAGCGGTCCGGCGGATCATTTCGCAAGATCGGACCGCCCGAGAAGGGAGCAAAAAGCAGGGTCTTGTCTTCGTTGGCCAATGGCACGGCGACGAACGCATTGGGGGTGCCGACGTTGCCGATGATGGCGACAACGTTATCCTTTTCCATCAACTGCCGCATATTGGGCTCCGTGCGGGTTGGTTCGTACCCGTCATCGAGTGCGATCAGCCGCAGCTTGCGGCCGTTCACGCCTCCGTTACGGTTTGTGCGGTCCAATCCGACCAGGACACCCTGTCGCATGTCTTTGCCCAGGTCTTGAGCGCTGCCGGTTAATGCGGTAGACATTCCGAGGACAATTTCACCCGGTGAATCGGCCCTAGTTACCTCTGCCGCGCGGCTTCCGCTCGCGAGGAAAAGGAAAAAAATTGTCAGCACACTCGTCAGATGGTGTGGCCGTCTGGAGACTTTATGAGGTCCGCGCGCAGAGCACGGGAGTTTGGTTAAAGGAGAAAGGTTAAAGGCTATATGCACAGAAAAAAGTCCGGTGGTGTATATAATTACCATATTTTGTGAGAAATACCATGCATTATGGATTTTGCCCGTTCCCCAAGAGGATCTTATCCACATTGTCTTCGTTTACCTTTTTGCCGACAATTCTCCGGCGCCGGATAACACATGAAAGAAACCAAACGTCGGGTACCACCGCGGATACGCCGCATCCAGACGATCTCGCTCGTCCTGCTGGTAGTCTGCGGCACGATTAACTATCTGGACCGCGGTGCGCTCTCGGTGGCGAATCCGGCAATTCGCAGCGATCTCGGTGTTTCGATCGGGGAGATGGGACTGCTACTTTCGGCCTTCGCGTGGAGCTACGCGCTGGTGCAGCTCCCGGTTGGCGGCCTGGTGGACCGAGTGGGGCCTCGGATGCTGCTGGGAGTAGGGATGACGCTCTGGTCACTGGCGCAAGCCGCGGGAGGCTTGGTCACCAGCTTCAGCCAGTTTATCTGGGCCCGCATCTTCCTTGGGATTGGCGAGGCACCCCAATACCCGACCTCGGCCCGCGTGGTCAGCAATTGGTTCGCCGTCCGGGACCGGGGTGTACCCACCGGAGTGTTTAACGCAGCGTCTCCGCTCGGCGCGGCGCTCGCCCCCCCGTTGCTGACCATGCTCATGCTTAGCTTTAATTGGCGCTGGATGTTCATTGCCATGGGTGTGGTTGGGTTGGTTGCGGCGGCGATCTGGACACTACTCTACCGGGATCCAGAGGCCATCGGGCTATCCCTGGAGGATCGGGCCCACCTGACAGACGGCGCCGCACAGGAAACATCGGCTAAGCCGACATTCGCCGAGTGGCGCAGCCTCTTCGCGTACCGCACCACGTGGGGGATGATCCTGGGCTTCTTCGGCTCAGTCTATCTGAACTGGGTCTTCCTGACCTGGCTGCCCGGATATCTCGAAATCGAGCGGCACATGAGCACATTCGGGACCGGCTTTGCCTCCGCGATCCCCTTCTTCTGCGGTTTCTTAGGGTGCCTCGTCGCCGGCTGGTTTTCCGATTTGCTGACGCAACGGAGTGCATCGCCCATTCGAAGCCGCAAAATTCCGGTCGTCGCAGCCATGGTCGGCATGGCGCTCTTCACGGTCCCGGCGGCGTTGGTGTCGAGCAATGTGATGGCGCTGGCCTGCATCTCGGTCGTAGTGTTCCTCGCCAATGCGGCAAGTGCTTGCTCTTGGGCGCTTGCCACCGCCGCCGCGCCGCCCAACCGGATAGCCTCGCTGGGCGCGGTCCAGAATTTCGGCGGTTTTCTGGGCGGGGCATTGGCGCCGATCCTAACCGGTGCGATTGCGCAAGCGACCCACTCCTTTGTGCCGGCGCTCTTGACCGGGGCGGCGATCGCGTTTGTCTCAGCCATGATCTACCTGTTCGTCGTGCGTGATCCGATCCCGCCGCACGCCGGGAGCCGCGAAGTCAAGAACTGACGAGCGGAAGCAAGAAAAGATGCAATGAATCGCATTTGGATGTAAAAATAAGAAATACAATGTATACTATAAACTCCGTGTCCTGAAATTACCGGACCATTTCTAAAATCTGTCACTAACTCATGTTGCGAGAATACCTGCCTGCCTTCCGCAAGATTTTGGCGATAGCGACGTTCGCTTTCTGCCTTCCCTTGATGGCGCAGGAAAGGAACGCCTGGCAGTTCGACTCCCTGGGTTCCAAGTCAGACATAGCCAAACCCGATGCCCAGGTGATCTACGAAGTCCTGGTGAAAATGCTCAATCGGTGGAATGCCCACGACATCGAAGGACTTCTAGAGGCTTACTGGAAGTCGCCTGATCTGCTGGTGGTGATCGATTCTGAGCAGATCAACGGTTGGCAACAGCTGCATGATTCCTACATTAAGGACTATCCGAATCGCAGTGCGATGGGATTCATCGAACCCAGCCGGATCCAAGTCAGGCTGCTGAAGCCGGACCTCGCACTCGCCCTGACCTGGTGGACGATCAATTTACCGAGTTCCAACGAAAGGGTGGTGGGGAACACCACGATGAACCTGCAAAAATTTGACGACGGCTGGAAGATCGTGGCGTCCCATTTCAGTACGACCGAAATGTGATTCGTCTGCGCAGCATGCGATCTCCGGAAACAGCAAAGCGGTGGGTTTCCGGGATTGGATTTCGGCTCACGGAAATCGAGAGACATTCACCTTGAAGCGGCTCCTAAAATATAAAAACCATAAACTTGATTTTTTTCTATAATAACCGTATCTGTGATAATGTATCAAAAGCGTTGTGTGCCAGCCGCCTCCCGCGACCTGTCCTCCGGTTCGTCCTCTGATCTCCGATACCGATCGGAATTCGGAGCCATTGATCTTGGAAGGGCAGCCGGTTTTAAACGAGAGGTTTGAACCTTACCTGTCCTCAACGTTCAACTTTATGATGCTCTTCAGGACATATGAACATCAATCCGCTTAAGAACCACCGCATCCTGGTGATTGATGATAACCGCTCCATTCACGATGACTTTCGTAAAATATTAGTTAAGGCCTCCCAGTTGCCAAATGATTTGAGCGAAGATGAAGCGGCTTTATTCGGAGACGAAGAGCAGATTTTTGCATGGCCAAAATTTGAAATTGATTCGGCATACCAGGGTCAGGAAGGGCTGAGCCTGATTGAAAAGAGCCTTCTCGAAGGTCGGCCGTACGCCTTGGCCTTCGTCGATGTCCGGATGCCGCCAGGATGGGACGGAATCGAGACCACCTGCAAGATTTGGGAAAAGTATCCCGATCTCCAAGTGGTCATTTGTACTGCTTATTCCGATTATTCTTGGGAAGAGATGTTGAGAACGCTCGGATATTCAGATCGGATGGTGATTCTCAAAAAGCCCTTTGACAACATCGAGGTTTTGCAATTGGCCATTGCCATGACGGAAAAATGGCGACTCTTGCAACATGCCAAGCTTCGTCTGGATGATCTCGAAAAAATGGTTCACGACCGCACTCTTCAACTGAAAGCGGCCAACGCCGAATTGACATTGGCCAATTTACAACTGATCTCGGGGACGGAAAAGGCCCAGCGAATGGCGGACACGGCGCTGGCCGCGAGTGATGCCAAAAGCGGGTTCCTGGCCAACATGAGCCACGAAATCAGAACACCCATGAACGGTGTGATTGGAATGATTGATTCGCTGCTGGGGACGAGCTTAACAGTGGGGCAACGCGAATCCGCCCAGACGATCCAAAGCAGCGCCTATTCTCTTTTATTAATTATCAACGACATTCTCGATTTTTCAAAAATCGAGGCCGGTAAGATGACCTTTGAACAGGTGGATTTTGATCTCAAGGAGATCATAAAAAATACCATCGATCTGATGGCTACTTTGGCGCAAGGTAAGGGACTGCACCTGAGCGAGTGCATTCAAGAAGGCACGGCCACCGATCTGGTAGGTGACCCGACACGTCTTCGACAAGTTCTCCTTAACTTACTGAGCAATGCGATTAAATTTTCCGAAGAAGGAAGCGTCTTGCTGGAAATTGCCCAGACGAGCGAAATTGACGACGAAGTCGAAATCTCTTTTTCTGTTCATGACACTGGCATCGGAATGTCGGAAGAGGCTCAGGAAAAATTGTTTCAATCCTTTACGCAAGCCGATACATCGACCACCCGGAAATATGGTGGCACCGGTCTGGGACTAGCCATCTGTCGCAAACTTGTCGAATTGATGGGAGGCACCATAGAAGCCACCAGCACCTTGGGAAAAGGCTCAACTTTCAGTTTCTCGTTGCAGTTTACGAAACAAAAATCCTTTGTCTCGATAGATCGTGCGCCGACGGCAGTTTCCGAACTCTCTCCTGCGACCCAAACGACTGCCGATCCTGCCAGCGCCAATGGCACCCGCATTCTTTTAGCTGAAGACGGCAAGACCAATCAAATGGTCGCGGTACAAGTCCTAAAGAAACTTGGCTACACGGCAGATATTGCGCTTAATGGACGCGAAGCAGTGGAAGCTTGGCGGCACAAGAAATACGACATTATTCTAATGGATTGCAACATGCCGGAGATGGATGGCTATGAAGCCACCCGAAAAATTCGTGAATTGGAAGCAGAACGCAATCTCAAGCCAACGCAAATCATCGCAATGACCGCAAGTGTTATGATGGAAGACCGCGAGTTATGCATTGCGGCGGGGATGAACGATTTTACCACGAAACCGGTCGATCAACACGCATTGAAGACGGCCTTAACGAGGGCAAAGAGCCATTCGGATGATAGGAACATCGCGCCCTAGGCACATCGCGCGATTGTGCACGACAGGCCTGAGCCTGCTTTACGACGTCGCGATGACTAGAGGAACATCGCTCGACGCGCCGCAGGGCAAAGTAGCGTAGGCTTCTTGCCTGTATTCGGGTCTGAGTCGAATGGCGCTTCTCAGATGCCATTCAAAGACTTCGAGAGGTTTTCCTGTTCCTTCGGCTCAACAAACCGTCCCTGCGTCAATTTTTTAGCATTGTCTTGGCGGGCGCGACCGACTAGGCTCGCCCGCGTTGTAACCGTTTCTTCACCCCCCTTAAAAAAGAAATTCTTATCCTCGTTCACCCGAACGGGAGCAAGCCATGAAAACGCTTCTGTTAACTGCCATTGTGCCTCTGGCACTTCTCACGCAATCTGTGAGTATCACTTGGGCCGCAGACACCTACGAGCCCGACTGTTTCAAACCGTATGCACCCGACACGAAAACACTGCAGTACCCGGCGAAAAAGCCTCCGTATCGAGTCGCTTTAGCGAACGGATTCGTCGGGAACACTTGGCGCATTGAGATGATCAAATGTCTCCAGGCGTACGCGGAGGACCCGGAGATCAAGCCTTTTATCAAAGAATTGAAGATCGTGAGTACGGGGACAGATGTCGCCGCCCAAATCGGGGCGATCGATAATTTTATCAACGCCGGTTATGACGTCATTCTGATCAATGCAGTCAGCTCGACCGCCCTCAAGCCCATCGTTGAACGGGCCAAGCGGGCCGGCGTCTTGTTAATTTCCTACGATAATACGATAGACAGCGACCAAGTCATCGCGGTGAACGAAGATCAACACGAGATCGGAAATCTGATGGCAAAGTGGCTCTTAAAAGAAATGGGAACGAAGGGGAACGTGATCGAAGTACGGGGCGTTGCCGGCAATCCGGTGGACTTGGACCGACACAAGGGATTGCATGAATTGTTGGATAAAGAGAAAGATATCAAGGTCGTGGAGGTGGTCGGAAACTGGGATGATGGCACGGCGCAAAAGGCGGTAGCCGATGCAATTGCGGTCAATGGAAAGTTTGACGGCATGTCTTGTCAGGGTGGGACCACTGGAGCGGTGCGCGCGCTGATTGATGGTAAAAATCCGTTCATTCCGGTCGCGGGCGAAGCGGAAAACGGATTCCGGAAACTGATTGCCGAACACGCCAAGGAGGGTCTGAAAGGCTGGTCGTACGGTCAATCGCCCGCGCTCGTGGCCATTTCACTCAAAGCGGCGATCGCTGCCCTGCAAGGCAACAAGTTGCCGCAATATATCTCGGCGCCAATTCCCTATGTCGACTACACCAACATGAAGCCGGGGGTGGATTACTTCCCAGACCTTTCCGACGACTTTTTCGTTGCCAGCGGCTTTCCGCAGTGCAGCATCACGCTCGATGCCGGCAAGCTCATGAACGCGGCCAAAACGAGCGATTGATTTCGTGATGCCGGGATTCGGCTTCCGGTGACCTAAAATCGTAGCAACCTTGCCAATTGATGTCTGACCCGATACGTCATCCCTTCCTCAGGCTGGAAGGGGTTACCAAGCGGTACGGCGGCGTCACGGCACTCGCGAACGTTGATTTTGCCTGCTCTCTCGGCGCCATTCACGCTGTCGTTGGCGAAAATGGCGCCGGCAAAAGCTCGTTGATGAAGGTGATCGCCGGGGTGATCCGGCCCGATGAGGGTCGGATGTACCTCGACGAGAGCCTTGTTCAGTTCGCTTCGCCCGCAGACGCGGCCCGGCATGGGATCGCCTGTATTTTTCAGGAGCTTTCCCTGCTGCCTGATCTTTCGGTCTCTGACAATATCTCTATTGCCAATCCGCCGAGGCGTTTCGGGCTCATTGACCGACGCCGGCAACGTGAACGGGCCAGGGACGTTCTGTGTGAGATAGGTTGCCCGGACATCCATCCCTCGGAACGGGTCAAGGATCTTCCTTTGTCGCGCCAACAGATGGTGGAGATTGCTAAGGCGTTAGTCCGCCAACCGCGTCTCATCATCATGGATGAGGCTACGTCCGCCTTGACCGCGAAGGACGTGGAACAGCTCTACAAAGTCATTCATCAGCTCCGGGATCGAGGACTCGCGATTCTTTACATCTCGCATCGGATGCATGAGATCGCAGCGGTGGCTGATACTTGTTCGGTATTCAGGAATGGGCGGCATATCGACACCTTTCCAATGGCGACACGAACCACGGCGGAAATCGTCCCGCTGATGATCGGACGCGAAGTGAGTCGGGCCTATCCGCCAAAGCCGACGTCGAACGGAACCGCGGGCAGGATTCCGGAACGAATGGATGTCGGATCGCATTCGCCGGTCTCTGCTCTCGAGGTGATTAACCTGAGTTGGGAACATGTTCTCAACGGAATCTCGCTCACTGTCGCAAAAGGCGAAATCGTTGGACTGGGCGGTCTGGACGGCCAAGGCCAGAGTGAGTTATTGCTGGCGCTTTTCGGCGTACTTCACGGGGTCGACGGCGAAGTATTGATCAATGGCACGCAGTCGTCCATCGATCATCCCGGGCAGGCGAAAGCGTCGAAGGTCCGCATGGCGTTGATTCCGGAGGACCGCAAAACTCAAGGGCTGCTTCTGGCCATGTCAATCCGTGACAATCTCGTGCTTGCGGCTGCGTCGGATCTAAGCAACCGGGGGGTGATCGATTTGGCAAAGGAACGGATCGCGATCGACGAGGCAGTCGAAAAGCTACAGATCAAAGTGAACGACCTCGATGCGCCGGTCCGCACTTTGTCTGGGGGAAATCAACAGAAGGTGGTGATCGGGAAGTGGCTTATGAAAGAGCCTCGGATTCTGCTTTTGAACGATCCGACGCGCGGGATCGATGTCGGAACAAAGCAGGAGATGTATCGACTGTTGCGCGAACTTGCGCAGACGGGGATCGCAATCTTGTTCTATTCCACCGATTACGAAGAGCTCATCGGGATGTGTGATCGCGTGGTGGTTTGTTACGGAGGCAAACTCATCCGTGAACTCAAGGGCACAGATCTTAATGAACACAATCTCATTACCGCTGCACTCAATCTGAGTGAGGAATTCGTTCGATCGGGATCTTCGGGCGTCATCAGCGAGAGAGCAGGGGGTGGTAGTCTCTCGAAATGGACGGCCTTCCGCCGATTCTGGCGGTGGAACGTCGGCCCGTTGACCGCCTTCCTGGTGTTCGGGATTATGTTTCTGCTGTTTTCCGTCAAACAACAAAACGGCCTTTCCGTCAACGTTTTGACCTCTTTGTCGAATAAGGGCGTCGTTCTGGCCCTGGTCGCAATGGCCCAGACGTTAGTCGTTTTGACGGGTGGATTTGACCTGTCTGCCGGGATGATTCTGACTATGGCATCCTGCCTGTCTTCGGTAGTGGTCAACGGCCCTCCGAATCAGGTCGCTTTGGGCGTCCTGGCGGTGTTGGGGAGCGGGTTAGCGGCTGGGGCAATCAACGCGACGATCGTTGTCTTCGGGCGCATCCAGCCGATCATTGCCACGTTGGCCACCGGAGCAATTTATTTCGGGATTGCTCTCTTGCTCCGCCCCAGCCCGGGCGGCGAGGTGAGCGAAGATCTTAGCAATGCTTTAACCTACGATCTCGGCGGGATACCCACCACTTTCTTACTCCTTGTTGGCACTTTGGTCTTTGTCTGGTGGCCGTTTCGCGATTCGGTAGTCGGCCGCAGCTGCTATGCGGTGGGATCCGCCGAAGGCGCCGCGTATATGTCGGGTTTGGCGATCGGTCGTTCCAGATTTGCGGCCTACTCTCTGGCCGGACTGCTCGCGGCGGCCGGTGGTCTGGCACTTTCGCTAATCTCGTTGTCCGGAGAAGCGAGTGCCAGCCAAGGTGGATTCTATACACTAAACTCCATCGCTGCCGTCGCGATCGGCGGCACTTCGCTCTTTGGCGGCTCGGGAGGGGTGATTGGGTCCATTCTCGGCGCGTTGATCCTGCGGACAATTAGCGACCTACTGTTTGTCTTCAACGCTCCGGCGCTGTGGCAACCTCTTTTTCAAGGGTTCATTTTGCTCGGCGCGGTCTGTTTGGGCGGATTACGCGTTCTTCGCAACAAGAATCAGATGGACGTCTTTTTATGAAGAGAGTTCTCTCCCAGGCACGTCAACCGATCTTCATTGCGAGCGCCTGCATCTTGGTGATTTTGGGCATTGGCGCGGCGATCAATCCCAACTTCGTCTCGCCCAACTACCTGTTATTGCAACTCGAGGTGGCGTCGTTCCTGGGAATCGTGGCCGCCGGAGCGATGTTGGTCATCTTGCTCGGTCACATTGATCTTTCGATTCCCTGGACGATCACTTTGGGCGGCATGATGGCGACTGCGGTCGCTCACACACCGCAGACCGCGGGGCTGCTCACGTTGCCCGTCGGACTCGGATGCGGAGTGCTCGTAGGACTGATCAACGGGATCGGCATCGCCTGGTTGCGCGTACCGTCGATGATTTTTACTTTGGGGATGAACGCTGTTCTACAGGGATTGGTCGTCCTTTACACCGGCGGTTCGGCGCCGGCAAGTCACGCGACCAAACTGATGTCGGCCATGGCCGTAGAGAGGACGTTCGGGATACCTAATTCCTTGTTCGTGTGGGGAGCCGTGTCGCTGTTCATCGCCTTTCTTCTGCGAGCTACGCAATTCGGTCGTTATATCTATGCCGTCGGCAATCGCGAACGTGCAGCTTATCTGTCAGGGGTTCCGACGCGGTTGGTGATCGTTGCCTGTTTTGCGGTCAGTGGTCTTACGGCGGCGTTGGGCGGGATCATGCTCACGGGATATTCGACCAAAGCTTACCAGGGGATGGGCGACGCCTATCTGTTGCCATCCATCGCGGCAATTGTCCTGGGCGGAACAAGTGTCTTGGGAGGCAGCGGAAGTTACCTGGGAACAGTCGTCGGCGTCCTGCTCATTGTGCTGCTGCAAAGTATGTTGTCCGTGCTCCAAATGCCCGAAGCTGGACGCCAGATCATTTATGGTGGGGTCCTTCTCAGCATGCTCTTACTGTATGGCCGCGGCGCGCGTCTCTCGGAATAAGCAGGGTTACAAACAACCTTTCGGTCTCAGAAAAAAAGAGGCGACAAGTCCCAGTAATCCCGCGAGGACGGCGACATTGTTCCAGGGGTCAGGGATAAAATAAGGTGTAATGGTCATCGTCACCAACGAGACGGCTCGGACAACCTGGTAACGTTCAACGTCCCCTTCAGTCAGTATCTTTAGCTCGCGAACGGCGAAAAGACCCGCACCGAAGCTCAAGAACATGATCAAAACTGAGAAGAAACTCATGCCAAATATTTCCGAGGCGTCGCCCGCCGGAACAAACGCTCTGGAGGCGCAGCGTTGGAAATCTTGCAGTGCTGGAACCGGTCGTATCGCCGGTCAGCGTCATCGCCAGCATCAGTGAAGGAGGTATCCGTTCGTCGATGCGATCGAGGAGAGGATACTAGCAGTCTGGCTGGGGCAGCGATTGATCCTCATCTTCAAAGACGCTCAGAGCCTCATTTTTAGTCGCCATCTCGAAGAACCGCTCATCTTCCAACGCAAATTGAATGAAAAGGTCGCCCGCTCCAATTGAAAGGAACAGGGCAAAAAGAAAAATGCTCGGGGCAAAGGCACCCAAGGTCCAGAAGGTCGGCGCCAGAAAGAGTCCGCAAGCACCCCCGCCGATGAGGGCCAGGAGCATGCAAGCCCATTGAGCCAAGAGATGCTGAAGCCTGGCGTCTCGAATCTTGTGAGTCAATAAGATGCGCAGCGCCTTTGGGGTACTGACCAAATAGCCGAGAGGACCCGATTCGTGAGCGAAGATTAATTTGGTGTGGAGCATATCGGTTGTTCCCTCCATAGGATTCAAAATTAACCATAAATAAGATAGCAACTGCCGCCAGTCAAAACATATTCGGTGCGGACGGCCCGAAAGACCCTTTCGGCGTGTTGGCGAGCTTGGAGAGCAATTCGCGTGCCGGGTGAGCGAAGCCAAGGAGCCAAGGAGCCAAGGAGCCAAGGAGCCAAGGAGGCGGGAGGCGGGAAGCGGGAAGCGGGAAGCGGGAATCAAGCGTCGGGATTCGGCAGTTTATTCGCGGCTCCGGATGGCAAGGCCCGAAAAGACGAGGACGAGGACGATTGCAAGGACGACCACGACGACCGGTCGATAGCTTTGAGCCCAACGAAATCTCCGATCGGACAAGGCTCTTTCCTCGTTCCTAAGATCGTCCTTGGATTCTCGGATTCTCGGATTCTCGAATTCTTTGGGAGATCTACTTCCCGTCGTGCATGCGCGCATGAAGCGCGTCAAAGAGGCGAGATACACTCTGCTTATTGGCAAAATTCATAATAAACGGAGGAATGCCGCCGCCGTCGGTGAAGAGGGTGTAGGTGGCTCTGGTCTGGTTGCCCATCGGCTCCAGCAGCCAGGATCCCTCGTTGACGGTCACTCGAGTAACACCCGCTCGCGGCGGAGGTCCAGCTAGATTGGCCAGTTCCCAACGCGAATGGTAACTGGTGCCTCCCTCCGCGTTCTTCAGTTCCTCCTCGTGAACCCGAATCGTGTAGTCAAGCGAACCGACCAGCGGCGGTTTCAGCACCATGTAGCAGAGTTGAGCGTCATTCGGCAGGACACGTGATTCTGTCGTGTAAGGCATGAATTGCGAATATTTTCCGACGTCCGCCAATATTCCTTTAAGGACCGAAATCGGCGCATTGAATTGCCCGACGCCGCGCACCTCCTCGATGGCCGAGTCGGATCGATGACGGATATAGATCGCTAGTTTGAAGTCCTTGCTGACTTCCTGCCAATCGGTTGCATACAGATTACCGACGACAAGTAGACTAAGGAAAACGCCGCAGATCGGCAACCGATCGACCAGCGTCGTCACATTTACCCACCAAAAAAATTTCATAGATACTTTTTAGAACACCCGAAATCTAAACTTTTGGCGTTCCGTGTCTGAAGACTGCTTCCGCAGATTGTGGAGTTTTCTGTTGAGTGTGTTCGTTTGCACCCAGATGGAATGCGCGCTTCTTCTGGAGCGAGCCAGTGAATCTCGTCCGAGTTCGTTCGCCTATCCTATACTTTTTCAATAAGAGTTACGACGGGTTTCGAGTATACCGGCAAAGTTACTCAAAAGTCCAGCATTTCCAGATGTTCCAGGCCTTTCAGCACCTCCAATCCGGGCGGACCGGGTGTTTTTCCTCAAACGCACATTTCATGTGCTTTGTGAGCCCGCGCGATAAAACGAAAAACCCACGTTAAAGCCTGCTGCGGGGCGCGGAGGAATAGGGAATTGCGGATTGCGAAATGCGGATCGCGGAATTGGCGAAATGCGGAATAAGCGCCGCTTTATGCGGCGAGTCGGTCACGGGAAAGAAGGGCCAGAAAATCCGCCGCGAAAGATCTATAATTATCATAATTATCATGTATACTGTAACAACTTGTCCAAAATCCGCCCTACTCCTCTTCAACCTCGCTCCAAATTCATGTTGCCTAAACGCCTCCATACCCTCAGCAAGATTTTGGCAATATCCGCCCTGTCTTCCTGTCTGCCTTTAATGGCACAGGAAAAGTATGGATGGCAGTACGACTCCCTTGGTTCTAAGCCAGATGCAACTAAACCCGATGCGGAGCGGGTCTATGAAGTTCTTTTGAAAATGCTCGATCGCTGGAATGCTCACGACATCGAGGGGCATCTGGACGCTTACTGGAAGTCACCTGAACTGTTGGTGGTGATTGATTCTGAGCAGGTTAACGGATGGCAGCAGTTGCATGATTCTTACATCAGGGGGTATCCGGATCGTAGCGCGATGGGGTTCGTCGAACCCGGCCGGATCCAAGTCAGGCTGCTGAAGCCGGATCTCGCACTTGCCCTCACTTGGTGGACGATCAATTTCCCGAGTTCCAACCAGAAGGTGGTGGGGAACACGACGATGAATCTCCAGAAGTTTGGCGACGACTGGAAGATCGTTGCTTCTCACTCCAGTACCACCGAGATGTGATTCCGCCGCCCGAGCCAATCCCAAAATTGCCGTCGGTAAAGCCCGCGAAACACGCTAAATAGACGCGATGCGGAGGGGGAAGATTCAGGGGTGCAACCTGCTCATCCCAATTTCCATTTTCTTTTCGCGTCCTTTCGCGTGTTTAGTAGCGGGCAGTCCCGGGCGATTGATCAATGCTTAACGCAAATTACAATACGAGTATGATCACGCCGACAACTCGGGCTCCTGGTGTCTTCTCCCAGAAATAGACATCCTCTTTACACTGGTCATGGCTACCGAACAACAGCAAGACACGTCCATTTGGCTGGCGCTCAAGAACCGGGTCTTTTTTGGGTTGTGGATAGCGAGCATTGTCTCCGGTTGTTGTGTTTCCGCCCACGACACGGCGGCAACATGGCTCATGAATTCGCTGGGCGCTTCGCCATTCCTTCTCTCGCTGATGACCACAAGTGCCTCGCTGCCGTTCTTTCTTTTCACCTTACCTGCCGGAGCCATTTGCGATTTAGCCAACCGGCAGAAGCTATTTGTCGGGACCTACCTTTGGTTAGCCGCTGCGGCTGGGCTGCTTGCGGTTTGCACCTGGCTGAATTTGGTTCACCCGTATGTCATCCTAATCACGGTTTTCTTGCTGGGGATCGGTTTTGCATTTAACGCCCCTGTTTGGGCTGCGGTCATTCCAGAAGTTGTCCGAAAAGAAGAACTCGCTTCAGCGATCACTCTGGGAGGCGTGCAGATGAACATGGGCGGAATCGTGGGCCCGGCAATCGGCGGATTTCTTCTGCCAGTCACGGGGCCAGCAATGCTTTTTTCTCTTAATGCCCTCGCTTTTCTCTTGGCGGCCCTGACGATTTCGCGACGCTATCGCGAGCAGCGGCAGCCTCAGCCACATTTGGAAAACTTTTTGGAATCGCTGGCGAGCGCGGCTCGGTACGTTCGCTACACACCGGGGATGCAGGTCATATTAACCCGGGATTTATTGTTCGGTTTCTTCATTGCGGTGGTTCCTGCGTTAGTACCAGTGGTCGCCCTTCATCATTTGCGGCTTGAATCGAGTCAACTCGGGTTAGTGTTCACCAGCTTGGGAATCGGATCGATTCTTGGAGCAACCTTGGTGCTGCCCTACGCTCGCGCGAGAGCCACGCCGAACACGCTGACGATTCTGGCCAGCGCCATTTTGGTTTCCGTTTTTGTACTCATGGCCTTCGTTTCAAATCTCTGGGTCTTTCTCCCAGTGGCAGCCTTGGCCGGCATAAGTTGGACCATCTCGGCATCGGAGCTTTGGATCGCCGGCCAGCGCGCGATGCCTGATTGGGCCCGGGGACGGATGAACGCAGTACACATGGTGGCGTCACAAGGCGGGGTTGCCCTCGGCGGGATTCTTTGGGGCTGGTCCGCGACGACTCTCGGGCTCGGCACGACACTGATTGGCGGTGCGATTCTGCTGACGGCCAGTCTGGTGTTGGCCATCCCGCTCTCAATCAATTTCGCTCATTCCCTCAATCTTGATCCCGAGCCTCTGGAGAGCGCCCACAATTTTCCCTTGGCGCCGAAGCCCGATGACGGGCCTGTCACGGTCACTGTGGAATGCGTCATTCGGCCGGACGATCGCGAAGAATTCCTTTCGTTAATTGAACAGCTTCGTTTGGTTTTTTTGCGGACGGGCGCTCTTCTTTACCGCGTCGACGAAAGCTTGGAGCATCCCGGCACATTTCGCACTGAAATGCTGGTGGCCTCCTGGGCAGAACATGTGAGGCAGCATTCGCGCACGACAAAAGCAGAAGCCGAGATTGCCGCGCGAGCGTGGGCGCTGCATGCCGGCGAAGACGAACCGATCGTGCGTCACTACATGAAGGCGAACCGGATGTCGACTCCGCTTGGCCTCGGCCAATTCCGGAAACAGCCTGAGCCCCGTTCGGCAGTAGCCAGTAGCCAGTAGCCAGTATTCAGGAGTCGGAGTCAGTCATCAGGAGGAAGGTCTGCGGGTCAGGCTGAAAATGAACGCGTGGGTTCAATCGAACAAAACGGGATCCGCCGATTTTATCGGCGATTCTGCGCCTCCTGACTCCTGATTATCGACGCGACTCCGCGTCGACGAAAACCTGGAGAATCCCGGGACATTTCGTACCACAGGAAGGAGCCAGTAGCCAGTATTCAGGAGGAAGTGCGAAGCTCGAAATTCTGCGCAAAACGAGATCCTCCGATTTTATCGGCGATTCTACGCCTCCTGGCCTCTCGGCTCCTTGGCTCCTCGGATCCTGCTTATCGCCGCGAC